>Ga0222712_10002027_pt1 | contig 23943 bp, 47 predicted proteins | sample C33_657DmetaG_FD_165043 | JGI IMG/M metagenome (GOLD analysis project Ga0222712, IMG submission 165043) | Estuarine water microbial communities from San Francisco Bay, California, United States - C33_657D | ecosystem: Environmental > Aquatic > Marine > Unclassified | place: USA: California... | reverse complement strand
AAGCCATAGCCAAAGCCAAAGCCATAGCCATGAGAGTTCTGAGAATCTTCAAAGTTGGTGGAGATTCTAGTTGTCATAATTTAATATCCTTTCCCATAGCCATCGCCAGAGCCATCGCCGGAGCCAAAGCCATAGCCAGAACCATAGCCAGAGCCATAGCCATTACCATCGCCATCGCCATAACCATCGCCATAGCCAGAGCCATCGCCATAGCCAGAGCCATCGCCATAGCCAGAGCCATCGCCATTGCTATAGCCAGAGCCATAGCCATTGCCAGAGCCATAACCATGAGAGTTCTGAGAATCTTCGAAGTTGGTGGAGATTCTAGTTGTCATAATTTAATATCCTTTCCCATAGCCATCGCCAGAGCCAAAGCCATAGCCAAAGCCATCGCCATAGCCATAGCCAGAGCCATAGCCAGAGCCATAGCCATTAGAGCTCTGAGAATCTTCAAAGTTGATTGCAATTTTCATAATTCAATAACCTACTCCAGTGCCAGAGCCATCGCCATGGCCATCGCCACAGCCATAGCCATCGCCATAGCCATAGCCATAGCCACAGCCAAAGCCATAGCCATAGCCATCGCCATAGCCAGAGCCATCGCCATAGCCAGAGCCACAGCCATAGCCATAGCCAGAGCCATAGCAATAGCCATCGCCAGAGCCAGAGCCATCGCTAGAGCCATCGCCACAGCCATGGCTTAAACCATGAGAGTTCTGAGAATCTTCAAAGTTGATTGCAATTTTCATAATTCAATAACCTACTCCATAGCCAGAGCCATCGCCATAGCCAGGGCCATAGCCATCGCCATCGCCATCGCCATAGCCAGAGCCACAGCCATAGCCATCGCCATAGGCAGAGCCATCGCCATAGCCAGAGCCAAAGCCATCGCCATCGCCATAGCCACAGCCATAGCCATAGCCAGAGCCATTACCATTGCCATAGCCATAGCCAGAGCCATTACCATCGCCATTGCCATCGCCACAGCCATAAGAGTTCTGAGAATCTTCAAAGTTGATTGCAATTTTCATAATTCAATAACCTACTCCAGTGCCAGAGCCATCGCCATCGCCAGGGCCATAGCCATCGCCAAGGCTCGAGCCAGGGCCATAGCCATCGCCATAGCCAGAGCCACAGCCATAGCCATCGCCAAAGCCATCGCCATCGCCATAGCCACAGCCATAGCCATAGCCAGAGCCATTACCATTGCCAAAGCTATAGCCATCACCATAACCATCGCCATTGCCATCGCCATTGCCATAAGAGTTCTGAGAATCTTCAAAGTTGATTGCAATTTTCATAATTCAATAACCTACTCCATAGCCAGAGCCATCGCCATCGCCATAGCCATCGCCATAGCCAGAGCCATAGCCAGAGCCAGAGCCATAGCCGTCGCCAGAGCCAAAGCAAAAGCCATAGCCAGAGCCATAGCCGTCGCCAGAGCCATAGCCATTGCCATCGCCATAGCCATCGCCAGAGCCATCGCTAGAGCCATCGCCATAGCCATAGCCATAGCCATAAGAGTTCTGAGAATCTTCAAAGTTGACGGGGATTCTAGTTGGGCGAAAGACTCTAAATTTTATTTCTCTATGCATCATTTTAAGTTATCTTAAGTTTATATGGTTTTGAAATAATCACGGCCATAAAATCTTCGGAAATTCTAGATGTTGAACCGCGAATCGGCACTAGATTGATATACTGACCAACATATTTCCACATTTTTTCATACTCTTTTTTTGTCGCAAAGCCCTTAAGCTTCTTACGATGTTTTGGAGCAATGGGAATCTGAAATTCGTGCCGCAACCGTTTGCCGCCGTCATCATAAAATGCGGGAATGTTTGCCGCATTATCAGATAGTGCTCCATCATACACGTTAGTGAAATCTTCCATGATTGGATTATCATCGATCGCAACATGCAATTGAATTTCTTTTCTTATTTGAAAAGCTTCATGAAATTTTGCCACCTCCGGATGATGGATTCCCATCGATCGGTTATCGATTTTGTCTCTGAGATATTTTTCAATCTCATTGCGATCATCATATGTCAGTGTGGCAAATTTAGGATTGTGCTCAAGACAATAGCCAAACTGATTGATTCCCAAACGCGAATAGCACTCGAGTGCATTCTGAATCGTTTGTAATCCTTCTTTGCTAATTTTAATGTTAAATCTTTTCATAATTCAATATCCTTACCCGGTGCCAAAGTCATCGCCAGAGCCGTGAGAGTTCTGAGAATCTTCAAAGTTGATTGCAATTTTCATAATTCAATAACCTACTCCAGAGCCATGGCCATCGCCACAGCCATCGCCACAGCCAGAGCCATCACCAGAGCCAAAGCCATAGCCAGAGCCAAAGCCAAAGCCATAGCCATAGTCAAAGCCACAGCCATAGCCAAAGCCATAGCCATCGCCATAGCCATAGCCAGGGCCATCGCCATAGCCATCGCCATAGCCATAGCCATCGCCATCGCCATAGCCAGAGCCATTACCATAAGAGTTCTGAGAATCTTCAAAGTTGATTGCAATTTTCATAATTCAATAACCTACTCCAGAGCCAGAGCCATCGCCATGGCCATCGCCACAGCCATAGCCAAAGCCATAGCCATCGCCATAGCCATAGCCATAGCCATAGCCAAAGCCATAGCCATAGCCATAGCCATCGCCATAGCCATAGCCATCGCCATCGCCATCGCCAGAGCCATCGCCAGAGCCATCGCTAGAGCCATAGCCATAGCCATAGCTATAAGAGTTCTGAGAATCTTCAAAGTTGATTGCGATTTTCATGATTCAATAACCTACTCCAGAGCCAAAGCCATAGCCAGAGCCAGAGCCATAGCCATAGCCATAGCCATAGCCATCGCCATCGCCATAGCCATCGCCATCGCCATAGCCACGGCCAAAGCCATCGCCATAGCCAGAGCCATCGCCATAGCCAGAGCCACAGCCATCGCCATCGCCATAAGAGTTCTGAGAATCTTCGAAGTTGATTGCGATTTTCATTTTAATGTCGATATCTTGAGTTAATAAAAACTCCCGTGCGGCAAGTAGGGGAGGCGCACCTCCCCTACTCGAAACCATGTGGCTTACAACTTACCGACCCACTTGCTAGTATTGCAAGTGATGGTATGAACCACCGTGAGCCAGTCGAACTCCACCACGCCATCGCACTTATCGAGAACCGTGGTCTTAGTCGGGCCGTTCACAAGTTCCGGAAGTCCCTTGGTAGTTCCCCACACGCGAATGTTCGAAGCGTTCGTGAGCTTGCAGCCCGTGCCGTCGTCGCGAGTGAAATTACCGACGTAGACCCAACCACGCTGGAGGACGACGATCTTGATGTCACCGTCTTGCGAATTCGCGGGAATCAAATCCTTACGCGTGTATTTAACGCCATTGAATTCGATTTCGTTATTCTGATTGTCCGTGTTAATGTTGCTGTTCATAATATGTGTTTTACTATCCTGTTTGTTTACTATCCTGTTTGTTTTACTATCCTGTCTGGTCGCAATTAGCAAACTTAAACTGTTATTACAAATATAATAACAAGCTTGCTAATAGCAAATTATAGAGGGGGATCGAACTCCTTGCCAGCTGAGCTACCACCCTATAAATCGGAGCCTCTCTAGGGATGTGCGCCCTACTCTGAAGATTACAAATCTACTGCATCGCTATCTATGCTTGAGAGGCTAAAATTGGTAGGGGAGGTGGGGCTCGAACCCACATCATCCAATTATGCGCATGCTGCTTAGAAGGCAGAGCCATTACACCCCCACTTTAAATTGAAAGAACTACTATAAATTGGTTGACTCAGTTGGACTCGAACCAACACTCGTCGCGTTATGAGCACGCTGCTTCGCCTTTAAGCTATGAGTCAATTAAACTGTGCTCTAACTACTGCCCAAATATATTCGATACGTGCGGCTTAATCAAGCTCTTTTTAAAGAAAGAATATACTTACGGTACCGATTGGGGCGCTCAGCCAGCTAAGCAGTCGAAGGTTTGATCAGGACTCAAAGGATTTTCCGCAGCCGCATGAGCTCTGTGCATTAGGATTGGAGATTTTAAACCCACCGGCGTTCAGGCTGTCGGAGAAATCGATCACCGTACCGCGTAGATAATTGGCGCTGAACAGATCCACCAGTACTGTTACTCCATCGAATTCAGTCACAGCATCATCAGCTCGTTTTTCATCAAAGACCAGACCGTATTGCATCCCAGAGCACCCTCCTCCCTCAACATAAACCCGTAAGGTTTTGCCGGCGTTTTCCGGTTGGCTACTGATCATAGACTTGATCTGTGCAGCGGCGTTAGAGGTGAGGCTAACGACTGACCGATTTTCAATAGGGGTACTCATATTATTATAGATACTTAATTGCCTTTCTTTTCTATTTCTATTGCCTCTTCCCCTATCTGCCTCTATATTATTGTTAATGAAATTACTTGAACCTAAGTTTACTCGGAACGTTGAGAAGGTCGGTATTACTAACTTCACTCAACTTAAAGTCCACAACGGCCTCAAGGCTAATGTTTATATCTATCTTCGCGAGAAGCCCGATAAGTCCTATAGCAAGTATGAGGTCTTTATTGCCAAGCGTCGCTATAAAGGTCAACCCCTCCCGGGAGGTACCGTTGAGCTCGAGGATCGCGAGCAATATCCTACTGCTAATGCCTTTGGATTTACTGCTAAGGAGATTACTAGCATATTTCAAGCAGATATCGCTTTTAACGAGTTTATTTCTAGGGCTAATGAGTCTGATGAACCGACTAAGTCTCAATCGCCTAAAGGCATTACTGCCTATCCTCCAGGTCAATGGGTTTTGTCTCAACTTAGCGATCTTAATCCTCACCTCACTAAATCAAGCGTCTACTTCCTCGTTCGAGCTGAAATTGTGAGGGGACGCGTCTCTAAATGCGGTACTAAGCCTAACGTACTGGGTCGAGGCAAACCTTCTGCTCTCTATTGTACAACCTCTTTGCTGCACCATGAAAACCTCCACACGTAAACAGCTCAGTCGTCTCGTCGATCTGGGCTTCAGTGACCCAGACATCTTTGCTCTCGCGCTTAAATGTTCGGGTATGTGCTCTCATCTTAAGAGCTTCATTGACCACTATGATACTGATATCCCTTATATCAGTTCCTGTAGGACTCGTAAGCAGGTACGACGTAAATAAGCCCCCCTAATACCTTTAACACGAGCAGCTAGTAATTTATGTATAGCGGCACTCCTACGGTCGAGATCGCTTAATAGTTTCCGGGATCCGCCCCGAACTGTGCCTCTGAATGACGTCGGTAGATCTGTCCAATCTCGTCTTCAGGAGCTTGATGTATTTGAATTAGCTCGTTAGCAAGCTGCTTAATATCATTAAACCCTTCGATCTGTTGATTAGCTTCGCATATCTCAATAATTGCTTTACCTATCTGAACTTCTCTATTCTCTTCAGGATTTGACATATCAGTCTCGTCGTGTTCCTCGTCCTCGGTAGGAGTTGCGTTAACACTGTCATACGTATCTTCACTTACGATCTGATTTTCATTTAGATAAAGTGAAAAAATATCTCTGCTATCATCGCGTATCATATACTAGTACTTATTGTTAAAAGATTATTTTATCGTTAGTTACGTATCATCTACTGGCAGTAGTCTTCATCATAGCATGAACCCCTGATCCCCTGCCCGAGTATCTAGTATAAGGGTTATACCTACGGTATTGAGCAAATGATTCAGGGCTCATTACCTGCACCTCGCCGCCCGTTTTATGGCCATATACGACAGTTCCTTTATATTTAGGCTGCTGACCTCTACCTCTCATAGCACACTCTAAGCAGCTCGTAAAACTTAGACCTTGACGACCTTCTTCTACAATATTATTACAGAATTTGCATTTCATATAACACAAGATTATCATAAATAAGATTATATGGCAACGGATTTTAATATTTTATTTGAGCAGGTACTAGGAGAGAAGAAACAACATCGTTGTACTAAGGTTACTGGTCAAACGTCTTCTCCGAGTAAGAATCATAAATATACTCGGTGTGTAAGAGTTGACGGTAAATTAAAAAGAGTTAGTTACGGCGACCCGAATTTAAGGATTAAAAAGTCTAACCCCAAGCGTAGAAAATCCTTTAGAGCTCGTCACAAGTGTAGTCAAAAGAAAGATAGAGGCAGTGCGGGCTACTGGTCCTGTAAGAATTGGTAGGGTATTAGGAATAACTAAAATGAATTTTAAAGAATACTTCAATCTCTGGGAAGCCAAGCAACGATTAGACCCTAAGTGCTGGAGAGGGTACCGTAAGAAGGGTACCAAGATGAAGGGCGGTAAACGGGTTAATAATTGTGTTAAAGAGAACTTTGCTGATGGCAAGAATCCCGAACATAAGGGTGATAGCAAACGGTATGGTGTACCTACTAAGTCCTCTGTAAGCAAGTTACGTAAGGTAGCTAAACAGGGTGGGCGTAAGGGTCAGTTAGCGCATTGGATGGCTAATATGAAATCAGGTAAGAAGAAATAATCCTACTAAAGCGGATATTAGTTATTGACCTGCACTGCAATTGCCGCTAATCTCTCTGGGTTATGACTAATACCCAACGTTCTATCTTCGGTCTTCAATCAATAGGCGATCTAATCAGATCAGCAGGCTGTAGACCTAACCGTCACTATGCTGCAGCTATGAGAGCTCTGCGAAAGCTGGATCAGGAGGCGGGTGAGTATGTTAAGCCCGAGGGTACCCTTTATGATGTAGCATTAACTAACGGACGTACCATTGAACTGTTCGTACCTAAAGGACATAAGGTGGCGCAGGTGGCCTTGATGAAAGGTTACGAGGTATATTCTTTCTCTAAAAAGGCTTAATAAGTTCTTAATATGTCTTAGTTTTTAGTATTCTAATCCCAACCAGGTGGGTCCCGATCAGGCGGGTCCTCGACATTGCGGTAATTATCATCAGGTCCTTCTGCCTGCTGTATTAGCATATCAAACAGCTCATACAATAAATCGTGGAAGTTTGACAGCTTCTTAAGTAACTCGGCGACGTTGTTTATATCTATCGGTATATACTCATCTTTTAGATCATCTGAATAACTATCGTAGCTAGATTTGCCTGACAATCTTATTTGCTTAGTTATATAGTTATACGGGGAAGCAGTAACTATATACCCACGTCTTGGGGTCACAGCATACGTAGTAATATAAACGACACCCTGCTTGATATAATCTGCCTTATCAGGTAGACGGGCACTTATTTCTTCCACTTTATAACCTTCATTATCGTCACCAAAATCTTCTTCATTTACTGCTTGATAGAGTGCTATTACTTCCTTGGCTAGCTTATCGCATCTTTCCTTATCCTCGTTAAAATAATCTCTAATAGCTATTGCTAGATTTCTAATATTGCTGGTATCTGGTAGATTCACTGTGCCTGTTATCGAACCATCCTCTTCAGTTTCTAAAATATAATCGTAGTAGCAAAGAGTCTCATAAGTATCTTCATTATACTCGCCGATGACCATGCTTAGGAAATGATCAGGGCGAGTGATATTGCCACTGTCTTCATCGATATTAAATCCTGCGAGCTTAAGGATCTCTAACGTTTTTTGAATATACCCATCTTCCATATACAGATATTTATAATAAAAAACTCCCTGATTTTCACAAATCAGGGAGTTTAATTTATACTATTAGTTTAGAACGTGAAGCGAATACCTGCAGTAGTCGCAACCTTGTGATCGAGTTCTCGATAGCCATTGCTCAACTGGTTATCGATCAACGATACATTAACAAACGGTGTGAGGTTAGTAGTGAGTTTATACTTGAGGGTACCTCCAATAGACCACCAATCGCTTGTGCCAGACCAACCATACTGAGCAGCGGGCGTCAAAGAGAACTTCTTCCATACGAAGGTCCGCTCAATACCTGCAACCACGCCTTCAGTATCGAGGCCGGTGCTCTTATAAAGTGAGACTGAAGGAGTAATCAACGGGCAGTTGTTAATTTTCAATCCTACAGAATACTCGATGCTATCTTTTAGACCAGTCTTGACCTGGTCAACGCTTACATCGTGTCTAGTAACACTCGCGAATGCAGTAGCATTTACTTCGTATACTTCGAAGGTTTTATCAAGACCAAGAGTCAGATGAGTCTCATTCTCGGCACTGCTTTTCGGTCTATATGTAAACGCAATAGTCGGAGTAACTACCTTATTCACTGCAGCAATAGATGCAGTGACGTAGGCTGAGTCACTCTGATACGCAAGACCATTTACGGTGTGCTGGGTTGTATAACCAGTTTCAAGCGTCACTTTTGACGTGAAAAAGGGTACGGGGTTATTCTCGCCGGCGACTACTGTCGCTGCGAGACCGATGAATAAGCATAGGGCTTTATACATGCTCTAATATATAGTGTATGTCATCGAAGAAATCAAGGCGGTAAACTTTCTCAATATAAATCTTGACTCTGACTCAAACCATGCTACTATATCAGTGTTATGGCAAAACCTAATAAAACAAACAAAGTCAAAACCTCCAAAACCCAAAAGAGCGAAGCAGCTAAAAAGACAGCTACCCCCGAAGGTGCACCTAAGACGTGTACTGGTAGCTTTCCTTTGTCTCGCTACTAAACCCACACCCCAGTCTGAAATATGACTGGGGTCTTTTTCTAATATGAAGATTGGTAAATACGGCCCCGGTAACACAGATTTCAGTAAACTGAAAGTCCGTCACTTACCAATACATATGTTCAATACGACAAGAAGCACCCCGCCTGGGTGCGGAGCTTCTTGTCTATCTATGCTAACCGGTATAAAGCCTGAGATAACTGGTCAAGGAGTGAGGAGCGGCAATTATACCGATTCGTTTATGCTCAAGTTTTTGAGGAAGCATAAGATCTCTGCATATCAGGTAAGTCAGGCAAACATATCTAACAAGAGTGTCTGGAAGTATACAATTAACGATGAACATGTTATCCTCATTTCAATGCTAGTCAAAAAGAGAGAGAGTACCTGGATGCTTGTATATAATGATACGGTATTTCATAATTTCGAATCTACGAAAATGGATACCTATTCGATGTTTAACTTTCCAATCGTCAGTATGTATATACTACATAAGCAGCAATGGAAATGACATTATGGCTACCATACTAGATTCAAAAAGTATTTATTATAACGACGTTAATCTAATCGCCAGATTAGCTAGAGTGAATAGTCGGAGCGAAGTACCTCGAGAACTCAATAGAATTTTTGTCTCTCCTATGTCGTCTATTATAGGAAAAACATTTGCGCATGAAGCTAATAGATTGGGGTTAGGTCTCTTACTTCACAGATTTTGTACTCCCGTTGAAGAGGTAGAGTTATTTCAATCGATTCCTGATAAGAGTAATGTCTTCTGTTCTATTGGATTAGCTGATTGGGAGCGGGTCAATATGCTAAAAGATGCCGGGTGCGAAAACTGGCTCATTGATATTGCAAACGGTTATATTCCATCAATTAAAGATTCAGTTAATACTTTAAGTGCTGTTAAGGATATTAAGATCTCGAAGGTAATGTGCGGTAATGTGCACTCTCTTGCTGGCTACCGATTTCTCGATAAGGTTTTGAAATACTGGGGCATTGGTAAATATATCCGAGTAGGTATTGCAGGCGGTAGCCCGTGCGCTACTTCTGATACTACCGGCGTAAATCGCGGTCAGATTACAGAGATCATGGAATGTGCAGAGGAGAGAGACCTGCAGGTAAATTCTAATTTGTGTGCCGATGGCGGCATTAAGAACGGTAACTATGCAGCTAAAGCGTTTGCTGCCGGCGCAGATTATATCCTTATGGGAGGCTACTTTGCCAAGGCTAAAGAAGCAGAGACGCATATTAAGGGTGACGGTAGTTACTGGGGCGGTGCAAGCTATAAACAAGCAGAACTTTACTCAAAAGTATCAAGAAAGCACTCAGAAGGTAAAATACTTAAAATAGATACTGCTGAGGTAAAGCCTCTCGAGACTCTAGTTGACGAACTCTGGGGAGGTCTATCCTCAGCTGTAAGCTATTGCGGCGCGAGTAGCTTAAGTGGTCTTATCAGCAATGGAGTTTTTGAAATTAAACAAAATTCGTTGCCTCCTAAGAGGTAATCAGCTAGTATAAATTATATGAAAAACCTCGTTATTATTCATTACCGCTTCAAAACGAGCGAAGTCGCTCAATATTACCATCTTGCTAAAGATTATGGTATCAGTCCGGATAAGCTCATTAAGGAGCGAATGAATATTGCCTGCCACTCAGCTCATCTTATCTCCTCTGATGACATCTTCCCTCGTGGCGGAGTCACGGTGATAGTAAACGGCGATACTGGTCATACAGTTGAATCGGTTTGCAGTCTTAAAGATAATTATAGCCGCAGCCGTGGGGTAGTTATGTGTCGCGGCCGAATGAATAGTAACCGATAATATGACCCGCAACCACCGTTAAAAGAAGTATATGAAGAAATATATTAAAACAGATATTATTACAGACGGATCTGTACCCCCAGTGCTAACTCTGTCTTTAGCAGAGGTTAAGATACTAAATTATGCATTAGCACTCAACAGTAGTAATCTACGATATGTTCTTATTAGTAAATAAAAATATTGAGTATGGACTTAGATAATACTGTAATAACAAAGGGTGAGAGCCTTTCGGTAGATCCACCTACCGGTATAAAAAAAGCTCTTATCACTGGCATTACTGGTCAGGACGGTTCGTATCTTGCCGAGCTTCTTATCTCTAAAGGATATGAAGTACATGGTATCATTCGTAGATCTAGTACCTTTAATACAGGAAGACTAGATAAAGTCTATAAGGATACCCACGAGGTAAAGCCGCACTTATTTCTGCACTACGGCGATCTTTCAGATGCCAGCGTACTATATAAACACCTTAGCAATATCCAACCGGATGAAGTATACAATCTTGCAGCGCAGAGTCACGTACGCGTATCGTTTGATATACCCGAGTACACTACCGATATCGTGGGGGTAGGAACTGTTCGATTACTTGAAGCTATTCGTAATATTGGAATTAAGCCTCGTTACTATCAGGCCTCTTCCTCCGAGATGTACGGTAAGGTACAGGAGGTACCGCAACGTGAGACTACTCCGTTTTATCCACGCAGCCCATATGGCTGCGCGAAAGTATACTCTTACTGGATTACGGTAAACTATCGCGAATCGTACGGTCTGCATGCCTCTAATGGCATTCTCTTCAATCATGAGTCGCCTCGTCGTGGCGAGACCTTTGTTACTCGAAAAATTACTCGTGCAGTCGCTCGTATCCATGCCGGTCTACAAGACAAACTTTTTCTCGGTAACCTCGATGCAAAACGCGACTGGGGGTATGCCAAGGAGTATGTTGAAGCGATGTGGCTCATGCTTCAACAACCTGAACCGGATGATTACGTTATCGCTACTGGCGAGACGCACTCTGTTCGTGAATTTCTAGATACTGCCTTTAATCACGTAGACCTCGACTGGAGAAAGCATGTAGAGGTTGACCCTCACTACTACCGCCCGACTGAGGTAGAGCTTCTCGTTGGTGATAGTTCTAAAGCAAAACAAAAGTTTGGCTGGGAGCCAAAAATAAAGTTTAATGCGCTTGCTAAGTTAATGGTGGATGCAGATATAAAACTACTCGAGGATCAACTCGCCGGTCGGCTAACTACTCACGATTAAGAAAATTACAAATAATATGACTAAAGGCGACCCTCTTCACGTTCAGACTCAGCTGTATATACAGGATCCCGAGTACTGTCAATTATTATTGAACTGCAAGGATATATGCAATCAGATCTATATCGCTAGAAATATTAGCCTTAACGAAGATTCTATCCTTGACGCCTTAAAGAAAATTGATACACTGATGGGAGATAAAGAAAGTAATAACTAACATGAAAACCAAAATATTCACTCCTCTATACTCTCGTACTAGCACTGGTGCTGTTCAAATGTGGTCAATTGAGACAGCTCATAATAAGTACCGTACTCATTACGGTCAAATAGACGGCGCTGGCCAGACTACTGAATGGACTGTATGTCACGGTAAGAATAAAGGTAAAACTAATGGTACCACAGACGACGAACAGGCTGAGGCTGAAGCCTTCGCAATCTGGGAAAAGAAGATTGCAAGTGGGTGCTTTGAGGATCCTAACTGTATTGACAACGAAACCTTTACTGAGCCGATGCTAGCTAAGAAGTACGAGGACTATGAGGATGACATAAAGTTCCCTGTCTACTCTCAACCTAAGCTGGATGGCATTCGTTGTATAACTAAAAGGGATGGTATGTGGAGTCGCAATGGTAAACCCATTGTTAGTGCGCCGCACGTCCTCAAGCACCTCAAGTATTTCTTTAAACAGTACCCGGATGTGATCCTAGACGGTGAACTCTATTGCGATAAGTTAAACAACGATTTCAATAAGATCTGCAGCTTAGTCAAGAAGACTAAGCCGACTATGGATGATCTCAATGAGTCAGAGAAGACTATTCAGTACTGGATTTATGATTGTATCGATAGTGTAAAGTACCCAGCAATGGGCAAGAATTTCAGCGATCGATATGATTTTATATTTCGGCAAGTTGTATCGACAGACTCAATTAAAATAGTATCCACAGCATCGGTGGCCAATTATGATTTGCTGGACTCTCTGTATGGTGGTTATATCGAACAAGGGTTTGAAGGTCAGATGGTACGCCTCAATGGTAAGTACGAGAATAAGCGTTCTAAGAATCTTCTCAAGCGTAAGGAATTTCAGGATAGTGAGTATACTATTCTAGGGGTGGTAGAAGGTGAAGGAAATCGTACAGGAATGGCAGGAGCTATGCTCTTTAAGAATTCAAAAGGACTAGACTTTCGATCTAACATTAAAGGTAATCGAGACTGGCTTAAGCAGCTGTGGAAAGAGAAGGGTAGCATAGTCGGTAAAAAAGCAACGATCAAGTACTTCAACCTTACTCCGGATAAGATTCCCCGTTTCCCGTATGTAACTTCAATCCGCGATTACGAATGAGAGTTTGCTTTAAAAAGAATTGTAAGGTAGACGGTCGGGTGTTCCATAAGCACGATGAAGGTCAGGTAAAGTGTGTTAAATGGTCTAAAGATGGTACCTTCTACTATCTTATCGAATTTACAGACGGTAAGTCTTACTATATTGATAGTAGTGAAATAGATATACTGAGATGCTAACTGCCGGAAGCAGTTATATGTCTATTCTCTAGGCGTACTAGTAAAGCATTGTAGATTGGTATTTCATTTAATTTACGTACAAACGTAGAGTATTTATAGGGGTTGTATGTAACAGCCTCCCCGACAACTTCACAAGCATCTACCCACTCACCAACAACGTAAGCGTGTACATTCTTACGTCCCTCTCTTAGAACCTTCTGACGCCCTGCTTCCCTGACGGTAAACGTCGCATTCTTTATGCATACAATATCTCTATGAGCAATGATTATACCTTTATGCTGAACACTAAAGCAATGCTTATGCAGGTTATAATATACCTTAACTTTCATGCCGCTATAATACAGGTAAGGTAGTATTATGTGCAATATAAAAATAATTATTAAATATTTTTATGTCATAAGGGCTTGACAATAGATCGAACTTTAAGTATCTTATATTGTGTAAATGATAAATAAAAAAATTCCAGATTGGTCAGACAGAACACTCAACGATGGTAATACTGGTTACGCAAATTTGATGATAGCCGGCAATGTACTGGCGCATATTGGAGGAGCATCAGGATCAGGTAAGACTCATTTACTTGAAGCTCTAAAAGCCAAGTATCCTCATCTTAATACTAAGGATCTAGATGAGTTTGATGAACAAGGTGAGAAGGATTTAGGTTACAAGCATATTAGAAAGAAAGATTACAATGATGAGATGTTGTTAAATCTAGCTAAGAAGAGACAAGAGTTAATGGATAAGTATATAGCTAGCAATGACAACATAGTTCTTGGTGGGCATCACACTGAAGCTGAGCATGTACTTAAGATACCAACAGCTAACAAGATGTTACTGGACCGAGGCCCTTTACGTTCTTCGATACAAGGATATATAAGATCACAGATATCAGGACAACATCCTAGATCTATATTTGATTTACGATCTGATTATGCAGAAGCCAATGATACGATAAGAGATTTGAAGAAAGATAGCTATAAGCCTCAGAGCTATAACGCTATATTGAACAATCCTATGTTTAAGCAGTCAGGATGTGGCTCTTCACTAACGCTCTTGAGACGGACGAGGATGGTGTGGTCGGTGAAATCAATTTCTGTCGTGATTTGGTGAAGTAGGGCTTGACAATAGATCGAACTTTAAGTATCTTATATTGTGAAGATGATAAATAAAAAAATTCCAGATTGGTCAGACAGAACACTCAACGATGGTAAGCATTACCAGAAAATCGGTAAGCGTTACCATGCCGTGAGCGACCTCAATGCACTCGATGGTCTCTCAAACGGTAATTGGTTGGTAATAGTAGATAAAGGGAGTACTATAGTTCGCAAATGCATTGAACCTGACAATGCTACCCTCGAGAGTGCATTTCAGGTCGCAGAGGATAAGCTAGCCGAGATCATCTCCAAGGCTTGTGAAGCTCGTCCTAAGTCGACGTTACTCACTCCTAGAGAGCGACGAGCTATCAAGGCTTATTACAAAATAATGGGCAAAGAAAAGATCTTAATGTTTCAATATCAAAGTATATATGACATAGCTCGGGAGATTTTAACGGAAGTAGCTAAATGGAAGTAGTTATGGCTGAAGACCTTTTTATAATCTCCAAACATGAGCACGAAACTTGCAGAGAACACGCCAACACCTGAGACGGATGTAGCGCAGCTATTACATTTCGATGAACCGGTCGTGCCAATACACTTTGCTCGTCAACTCGAACGTGAACGCAATTTTTACAAACAGGCCAACGAATCAATGGCGCACAAATCGGAGTCCATAATTAAACTAATGATCGAACGTGACTGCTACCGCGAAATCATCCAGCAACAGCTTGCCGGAATCCATAAATTGGAATAACCTAAAAACAATGAATAGAGAAATTAAGTTCCGTGTTTGGGATGAGAAGTATAATGCGTGGGATGTTTCGCCTATTATGTTTTACCCCGCTGAATCTGTAGTTAAGCAAGGTAGAGTCATTCAACAATTCACTGGACTTAAAGATAAGAATGGTAAAGAAATTTACGACGGTGATATTGTTTCCTTCAATTATACGGTTGGAGACTTCGCGTGGGAAGCTATGAGTGATGATGATCGGAATGTAAATAAAGAGATGACAGGCAAACCATACATTTGCAAAGTCGTTTGGTGTGAAATGGATTGTGGATTTATGATGATTGATGGGAGCGTTGAGTCTAGCCATATTAGATTCCCGATGCTCTACGCTAAGACTGGAGAAGTTGTCAGTAACATTTTTGAAAATCCAGAATTATGCGCGAAATAAAAATAGATAATACATGATTAAATCTGAAATTATTGCAGACAGCATTAACCCTCACGGAAATAGACTAACCACGTTTATTCTAGAATACCCACGGTTTGTCCACTCTGAATTTATGACGCACCGTATGTTCTCCAAAAACGCTGCATCTAGTCGAGCTATTCCATTTGAGAAGTTCGTTCAACAAATTAAAGATAATCCTGCAATGCCTGAATTCTGGGGTAAGAATCAATCAGGTATGCAGGCTAATGAAGAATTACAAAGTTTGGATAGAGGTATTGCTAAAAGTCTCTGGTTAGAGGCAAGAGACTCTGCTATAGAGCGTGCCAAAGAATTAAATAAGTTAGGACTTCATAAGCAGATAGTGAATCGAATTCTCGAACCGTGGTTCCATATCCGAGTTATCTGTACTGCTACAGAGTATCTGAACTTCTTTGCATTACGGGCGCATAAAGACGCACAGCCCGAGATTAGAGTCTTGGCTGAGATGATGCTGGAGGCTTATAATAACTCCCACCCTAAAGAGCTAAATGTTGGAGAGTGGCATATTCCATTTGGAGGAAGTATGGATGAATCTAAGATTAAAAATATAATCTTATCTACTGAACCTGCACCAGAGAGCGTCGAGTTCTTGAAGATGGAAATAAAAAAGAAGATAGCTGTAGCACGTTGCGCTCGGGTGAGTTATTTTAACCATGAAGGTAAAGATGATTATGATGCAGACATCAAGCTATGCGATAGATTGTTTGGAACAAATCCCAAACATCTTAGTCCTGCTGAACACGTCGCGGAAGCTCAAGGAAGTAGTCAATTCATCGGCAACCTTAGAGGATACAAGCAATACAGAAAATTCTTTATCGATGAAGACCTAACTGACATTAGAGTGGTAGTAAAATAATTATGACTCCTGAAGCACAGAATATTGCAATAGCAGAGGCGTGCGGGTGGACCGGTATAGGTTTAAGCTCCGAATATACGGTCGGATTAAGTATCGATTGTACGGTTGGGTACGAGCCAGGAGAATCAGATTTGTTGTACTGGCGCAAACGGCAGATTCCCTCCTATATTGATAACCTTAACGATATGCATAATGCAGAGAAGATGATTGAGGGTAGGGTAAACTGGAACAAATACACTGACGAACTCGGAAAGCTCCGCCACTATACCCCTAAAAAGCACAGCGTCCGTAGTTTCGTGAACATTATAGTTCATGCTACAGCTGCTGAACGGGGGGAAGCCTTTCTCCGCGCTCTAGATAAATGGAAAGATTAATTGTTGACATCTAAAAAAATCTAACTAATATAATATATGAATTTAAGTCTTGAAGAAATCCAATCAGTTTTAGCCGAAAAAGTCGATAACTCCGCCGTCATTGCGTCAATTATTAAAGACTTGGAGAAGATTATCTTAGAGAAGCAGGAAGATAAGGATGATAATAAGGAACCTAAACGAAAGAACGCATTCGCTATAGTAGTAGTGGATGAAGGCGGCGGACTGGATTTTGGAACCGGCTTTGTAGTCAAGTATAAGCAAGACGGCGACTCCGGTGCAATTCTTGCTAAACTATCCGAAGCCGCTCGTGCATTTAACGAGACCAGTAGAGGTGCGAAGGCTCCGCTGACTTCGATGATTGAAGTGTTTGGTCATCTGAAGCCTAAGTTCCTGAAGGGTACTAATGCTGAGCTGTCTATTCAGACTAAGGAAGCGGTTCGAGTTCTTGTCAGCAACAACAAGCTGGTTTAATTTCCGCAACGGTTCGGCATACAAATCCCTACACTATCTCTAATATGTCTTTTTATGTATGTAGATCATTTAGCAGAATATAATATATTACAGGCCCTGTTGCGCAAATTACCCAAAGTAGATCCTCTTAAGACAGTTGTCTTAAATGTTTCGCCTGATTATTCTTCTACGGTCGCTATGCAAATAGCACACTATCTTTCTGATAAAGGTCATATGTTAGATATAATATCTGTAGATGTACCGTATCCCGGAGAGAGTAAAGATTTATATGTAGAGGCTTTTAAAAAGATAAGTTTAGAATTAATTGATAAGTATAGTAAGATAATCTTATGCGAAGCTGCTGTGTTATCAGGTAAAAATTATACCTGGCTGAAGGATATACTCTTAACTAGAGGTTATAGCAATAACAACATCATCTCGGTCGCTCTACTAGAAATGTATAGTAGTACATTTAAGTCAACTTTTGTTGGTGAGTATATTAAGGATTTACCAGAGTTTTACTGGGAAAGATATAATAAAGCTTGGGACTCAACGGACCCTGATTACTCAAATATTATAGCGCTTGGTTTATCAACTCCCCAAGATTAATAATAATAATAACCTTCTTATCTCTATCGTTACCGGCTCTAATAAAGTCTTCACCTAGCTTGAGATACTCAGGGTTACCTTTGTAGTTACTAGTATATCCTCTAAGATATAAAAACAAATCATCCACTATCTTTGCAAATTTACTTGGTGTATGAGTTTTGTATAGAGGTATAATGAATCGAGCTCTCTCTTTAAAAATATGAGCTGTCTCTGGGTAATCTTGTTCCATTATTTTTTCAATACGAGCATCCTCGATAGTACGTGCAAGGGTAAAAATTTCTGATGCTAATGGGTGATCTACTAACTCTTTAGTTAAGATATCTATCGTATAAAGTTTATGTGCTATTTCGTGAAGGATAATAACAGGTCCAAGATACTTATTAAGTTTTTCAGGTATATGAATTAAAGAGCCTTCGCCTTGTTCGTTGAACTTAATAACAACCCTATTAGCCTCAGGATCAACTACAACGTAGTCGTTAAACTTAATCTGAGGTATTCTCTTCTGTAAATACTCCAGAATCTTTTCAGAAGAAATCAAATCACCCTGAGTAGCCTTATCACATAATGTCTTAGTGGGACAGGTATCGCAGTCATCCCAATCCAGGTGTTGAGTAGAGGCCTTTGCTAAAACGTCGGAAAGTACTTCTTTCTGGAATGATTTAGTAATTACATTTTTCTCTTGCTCAGGATCAACTCCAGGCAGAGCTTCATTTAAAATTTCTCTATATGCTTCAAAAATAAGACGACCATCGCAATTCATACAGTTATTTATTTAAAATCATTTAGACTAATTTCAGAATGGAATCTGTCTATATTAGCCTTAGACGACAATATCTCGCTAATAAGCTGATACTGTTCGAAGATTAAAGCTATATCTTTGTTCACGTTACTATTATTTATAACAGATCTATAAAGTTTCCGAATTGATTTGCGCTTTCATAATAAATAATCTATACTCTTTGTATATGAAAGACCTATCTGCACTCGAACTTGTCAGAGACCGTATCAATGCGCTGGAGCACCAGCGTAGGGCATATCTCGAGATAGCCGGTAAGCTAGCTGCGGCCTTGAATCTAATTGCTACCAGTGAGCGGCCGGACGGTACCTACAATAGAAGTAGAAAGGCCTGCGAAGTCTTAGCTAAGCATGCTCTCAAAGACTATAACGCTTTGTTTAAATTTTAACTAAGCCCTCTATGATCGCTGATATAAAAGTAAAAAAATTCATGAGGAGCGCAATGAATGAAATGTTTAAACGCGTAGGATTTAAGAAATTCGATCAATCGTTCGTTAAGAATCATATCGACTGGTACTGTCAGCGAACCTGGACCCAAGAGGAGGAGATGGACTATCATAAGTGGTTTGTTGTAAAATTTAAAAAAACTTTTAAGTCAACTACTCTGAGAGCTCAAAAGGAAGCGAATTGGTTTTTATTGTGCTGGGGATGGAAAAATACTATATGAAACAAGAAAGCTTTATTGAATATATTAAAGGTCATCAAAAGATATACGAAATTATAGATAGACTTAATGGTACAGGAATCTGCCTGATAGATTATAATGAATCCTTCTATAAAGCTCTCAACGCACTTGAGAAGGAGTTATTTAATCAAATTGCAATTGATCTAATTAACGATTTTATCTGGAGTACTCGCGCAATAAAAATTTCTGATAGTATTACTCGCGAAGTAATATTCACCATTAATAGTCCCGAGACTCTTTGGGAATATATCTCAACAAACGATTTATTAATTAAGCAATAATTTTTAACCAATATATGAGCATTATATACAAGCTACCCGAATCTTCTAATCTTAAAGTAGGTGACCGCGTAGATTTTCTAGGCGAACCGATCAAACCGACGAAATGGTATCAGGTAGTTTACGATAAAATTTACTACTACTACTTCAGTCGCTTCGGTTGGTATGAGCGATCATATAATATAAAACAGTTCTTACAAAGGCGGTTCAGGGGGTACAGCGACAGCGAATGTTATGACTTTTATCATCACCACTCTGAGTATTGTATAGTCCGGCTCAAAAAACTTAAAGAGTACGGCAATAGCCACCCGTGTGACGTTACCGATATTAAAACCTGGCATGCCGCTTTAGACGAGATGATCTGGGCTTTCGAGTTCAGTCGAACAGATCCGTACGATTATCTCGATGAGAAATATTCTATAGGTGACTACATCGTCACATCTATTGCAGATAACGAAGTAACTATCAATCAAGCTGACGAGAAAGGATTTAAGAAAGCTTCTGATATTGCTTTTAAGGGGTATAAGCAAGATCAGAAGCGTTTTTTAAAGGCTATGAAACTATTCGGTAAGCACTATAACTCACTCTGGGACTAATATACAGCAGACTTGAAATTAAGTAATATATCAATTTAAATAAGAGCTCTATGGCTTCTTCTTTACTATTGAGCGAGTTTTAATACGCGATACCTTTCTTACGAAAGGATTAGTTATCCTCTTAAATGCCTGTCGGTCGTATAGATAGTAGCCTAATACTAGCAGGTGGAGTGCCACTAGATAATATAACCCTAACTTAACCCAACTGGCTTTAGGCTTATACTCAGTTACTACCACTACAACAGCGTTACTCGAACCTGAAGCGTTACTCGGATTAAAAATATCAATAGAGGTGACTGGCGCCGCAATATGTACAGTATTACCTGGGGCAATAGTGATAGCGTTAGTATGCAAGGTTAAATTCGTGTTAGACGCGAAACGCTCAATAATATTATTAGTATTAGTCACTGCTATCTTATAAACACCGGATTGAGGGTTCTTTATTAGGTTAGCAGTATTAAGCTTTGATATAGGGGTACGTGCACCAGGTGATCTAAGGACTGTACAGCTTACAAGCATAAGCGATGTGAGAGTTATGATGAGGAGGGTTATGATCTGCATGATGCTGTAGCGTTACCGAAATAATATCCTATAATGGCCATTAGGCTTTGTCTGACCTCAGGCATTAATAAATAGCTCGGAAGTTCTATGAAGGCCTTTTCAATACCTCCTCCAAATATTCCAAAAAGGTAAGTGGGCTGTATAACATCTATTTCGACGATAGATGACATGCCAAACATAGCAAGGATAAAGGGTGCAAGTATTACACCGAACAATATAGATAGAACAATGATTCTCCGTACAGCTTTACCGGCGTCACCGGTCTCCCTTTTAGAAGCGTTATGAGCACTATCCTCAATAGCCTTAGTGCGCTTCATGAACATCTCAAACTGTGCTTGACGATCCTTTGCCCGCTCTGCCATGTAACGGAATACAAACCCAGCTAAACTACCAGCTCCCATCGTTATCAATTCCATCATCATACCATAACTATTTATCCATTATACTTGCAAAGCTCTTTTAATTCTTTATAATAGTTGTATATAAAATGAAAGACTTTGCCAAGTATGTAGATATATCTCGTGCGCTCTATCGTCACGATCACCCGGTACGGACGTTTCACACTACCTTTATTGTCAAAAAGGGTAAGATACTTAGCATTGGTATAAATAATCCTAAGACTAATCCGCGTACATTGAAGTATGATTACAAGGGTCAGATCGGCACCCATTCGGAGTTAAGTGCATTGCTCCGATTAGGTTACGAGGATTGTTCTGATCTCGTCTTCGTTAATATTAGATTAATGAGAGACCTAACGGTTAATAACTCTAAACCTTGCCAAGGTTGTAATGATATGATAAAGCAATTAGGTTATAGAGAATTTTATTATAGCGATAGTAATGGTAATTTTAATATTTTATGAAAACTAAAAATAAACTTCGTCGATTTTGTATTGTCTGTAACTGTCAAGTCTTACATCTAATGCAATACCCGGATGAACCAGAGATGTATCTATCAATCCACACAATGACCGGTAAACCAGGTTGGTGGTTCAAATTGAGGCAGTGTTGGAAGATTTTAGTTAACGGTACACCCTATGGTGATCAACTAATACTCTCTAGGGAATCTATTCTAAAATTAAAGCGGTTTATACGATAGACCTAATACATGCATTATACCGCCGATAATGCTAAGGAGTGGATCTGACCTGCTGCAATAGATGTCCAATCTCCATCTACCAAAGTAAATGATGTCCTCGAATCTTCATTACCTAGGCCTAGTTGACCGTAGAGGTTATAGCCGGTAGAGTATAGCTTATTACCCGATAGAGCTAGAGAGTGGTAAGCACCCGCCGAGATAGCTGTCCAACTACCCGAAACCTGAGTAAATACACTTCTATTATTTGTATGACCTAGACCTAGTTGACCAGCATTATTAAGACCGGTACTAAATAACTTATTACCTGATAGAGCTAGAGAATGCTCTGCACCGGCTGCGATTGCTGTCCAGTCTCCTCCGGTAACCGACGTAAATACTAATTGGTCGTCTGTATTGCCTAGGCCTAGTTGACCATAAGTATTTTTTCCTGCAGAGTACATCTTAGTACCCGATAGAGCTAGAGAATGGAAAGCGCCTGCTGTAATAGTCGCCCAGTTTCCGTTTACAGGGGTAAAAGTTACTTCCGGTATATTAGAGTTTATTCCTAGCTGACCGTAAGTGTTATTTCCTGTAGAGTACATCTTAGTACCTGATAGAGCTAGAGAATGATAATCACCTGCTGCAATAGCAGTCCAATCTTCTCCACCTACCAAAGTAATTGTATTTGTCGGTGTAAATGATATCCTCTGGAACTGGTCCGCTACCCCCAGTTGACCATACTCGTTATTTCCTGCAGAATACATCTTAGTGCCCGATAGAGCTAGAGAATGTATTGCGCCGGCCGCGATTGCAGACCAGTTTCCTGTTACTGGGGTAAATACTGTCCTCTGGAGCTGATCGCCTAGACCTAGTTGACCGTAGCCATTATAGCCGGTAGAGTATATCTTAGTACCCGATAGGGCTAGAGAATGCTCTGCACCGGCCGCGATTGCAGTCCAGTTTCCTGTTACTGGGGTAAATGATGTCCTCTGATCTTCGTCACCCAGACCTAATCGACCGTATGTATTGTTTCCTGTTGAGTAAAGATTTCCAGTTATAATAGTTATAATAGTTACTGGAGAATCTGGTTGATGACCCGGTGCTAACACTTCTCGGCCTTTGACCAGTGAGGCTTCCTTTCTCTTAAATCGGAGATTATCTTGCTGACTTACATCTTGACCTTTAGCCGGTAGGATCGCTTTTCTCTTTAATCGGAGATTATCTTGCTGACTTACATCGCGCAGAATCGGTGCGCTAGGTCTACCAAAGAAAAGAGGCATATCTTAACTACTTAATCTCTCGTGTACGTCTAATGTATCCATAGCATCTTTATCTTCATTTACTTGAACCTGTACAGACTTACATGACCAATTAATCTCTTCGTAATTACTACGAAAATCTTCGCTCTGACAATTACGAGGTTTATCACCTTTTCCGTTCATATTACTAATAGATATATAAATTTACTAATTAAGCAAGTATAATATTGCTTAACGCTTAATGTAGACTACACGACGTTCTCTAGAGTTATAGTGCTAAGATCATGGCACCCGTCAGTCTGCTCGTATACGCCGGACCAGGTATTACCCATGTTTTTAGTTCCCTCCCAGATTATTCCTCCAGGATAAGATCCAAAAGGATTAATCGAAAGCTTTAGTCGACGCCAGCAGTTTGGTGTACCTGCATTCTCAAAGTAAATATTACCTTCTAGTCTTATACCCTCGCCAAACCCATTGTTCCATATATTATGAGCTCCAATCTGCTGTACATTTGGGAACTCATGCCGATCGAAAATACCGTCCCATTCTGGGTAATATGATATAGGTCCATCCTGGCAGCCTGGAGGCGAACCAAAAAAGTCTGGTGTATAACCGACTATCCTCACCGATTGATTTTGGTCAGAGTTAGTACACCCATCATTCGTCGGTGTGATCGTAGGCGTGATCGTAGGCGTCGGTGTCGGTGTAACACGTGTCGGCGTGATCGAAGGCGTTAGAGATATTGTAGGCGTGATCGTAGGCGTTAGAGATATTGTAGGCGTGATCGTAGGCGTTAGAGATATTGTAGGCGTGATCGTAGGCGTTAGAGATATTGTAGGCGTGATCGAAGGCGTTAGAGATATTGTAGGCGTGATCGTAGGCGTTACCGTAG
>Ga0222712_10002026_pt1 | contig 23943 bp, 27 predicted proteins | sample C33_657DmetaG_FD_165043 | JGI IMG/M metagenome (GOLD analysis project Ga0222712, IMG submission 165043) | Estuarine water microbial communities from San Francisco Bay, California, United States - C33_657D | ecosystem: Environmental > Aquatic > Marine > Unclassified | place: USA: California... | reverse complement strand
ATTGATAATCCAAAATAAAAGGTAAGTTTAAATGCGTTCTTTTTCATTAGATTTTTTCTAATATGTTTTGAAGTGAGTGTTTAATATTTGAAGTTATTTCTTTTTCAAAGACTAAACGTCTTCTCTCAACTTCATTATCAAATATTGAAATAATGTTTCTCCAAGAATCTTGTTCCAAATATACTGTATATGAGTAAACGTGATTAATCACCTTTACGTTGTATCCTTCTAAAATAACAAAAATTTCGTGTTCTTCATTTCGGATATATCTTTTATCCGATAGAGGTGTGAGAAGTAAAATGGTGTCATCTAAATCAATTAGTTTTTTACAAATTGCGATGCAATCTCGTTCATAAGCAGACCTTTCAACAGGTGGTGTAGATAATCTTTTTAATTTAATAAATGATTTTTGGACTGCTCGTCTTAATTTGTGAGAAAGGTTTTTCATATTCTTGTGTCAGTATTTACGACAAAGATAAAACCTTTTTTTGGATAAAAACAATAATTAGATAAAAAAAATTAACAATATGCTCCTGAACAGTGTTTTTTACCGTCAGTTCCTGGCATCTTACCTTTACATACTTGAACGGCATATCCATTAGCATATGCTGAAGGATATACATCAAATTTCGCTTTAGCCGCAGCTTTACCCCTTGCACAAAGTTTTGTTCCTGTTTTTTTTCTACCTTCCATCATTTCCATATCCGTATCATCAATGTCCATGTCGTCGTTTTTTGTTTCATTCATCATGAAATCAAAAACTTGGTCTAAATTATTTTTGGCTTCAGTAACATGGTCATCAGCCCAATCATGACCATTGTTTAAAATTTCTGTAACCATAGACTCATCTAAGTCTAATAGTAAATCACATTGTCTTCTCATTTGTTGTAAGTTTGAGAAAAACATATATCTGTTGGACATCGTTTCACGGTCCCCTTCAAGTAGAACTTTTTTAACAATTCTGTTTAAGTCTGATTCGGTTAATTTTACTGTTTTCATATTATTGTCTAAATGATGTATTATTTGTTTTGTAATTAACAATGTTGAATGTTAATTCTTTTTTATAAGTATCTTTCTCACCTGAAGTGTTCACTTGAATATCGACAAAATATTGATTTGGTATTTTGTCTCTTGTGTCAAACATAAAGTAATATTCGTTTGGAGTTCTGTTTATTGGTGTCCAATCTTGAACCAATACCTCAGTTGTACCTTCTCTAACGTATACTCTATAGTATGCAGAAACATTCTCTAATGGTGCTTGACCTGTATAAGCTTTTTTAATTGTAACCCCAACCTTTCTAATATCGGTGTTAAGGATTTGTTCGTTTTGTAATATACCATAGAACTCAAATCCAAATTTACTTGGTTCCTTAGATGTTGAACCAATTTGTATTCCTGCGGTATATTGTTGTAATATAAATTGATTTGTTACGTTTGGTAATGCTTGTCCATTAATTGTCAATCCTGACCAAATATCATAAAACATACATGGTGTTGCTCCTGTAAATCCATTAGGTACGGTCACTTCATAAACACCTTTTGTTTTTAGACAAGTGGGTAAAGTTGCCATACCAGGAACTGCATCACCATTTCGGTCCTCAATTCTAACAACAGGGTCAGAATCTAAATTGGCAAAATCACCATTTTGATAAATGTATAAATACAATTTATTTATTTGGTTTTTTAAGAATAAGTTACGGTCGTCTTTAATTAAATCGTCGTATGTTGTTTGAAGGAATGGTTGATAAAATGTTTGGGTTTGTCTTGAAAAGAACGCCACACTATAACTGTCGGTTAAACCTGTGATGTTTTCAATTTGTGGTAAGTATGCAACTCCCCATCCAGTAACTCCTGTTATTGTACCATTTAATACACCATTGATTTCATTGGTCATATCCATCAATAAATCTTCATTACCAAGTTCAAAATGTTGTCTTGCAACAATAGTTAAACCTGAGAAATTTACGGTACCTTCATTCTTGTTGTTATAAACCCCTGGTTGAGACCAATTACTAATAGTGGATGTCTGATACCAATTTGATGGTCGAGTCGAGTACGCACGACTATCGACATATGTAAGAGGTGTTGAACCTCCGTTGGCACTATTTTTTGTTAGATTAAAATCATTATAATCATATCCAACACCTTCATCCCAAGTTTGAGGGTTTCCTGTCGAACCTGAAGTTTTTGGAATTCTAAATAATATTAAATCGAATGATGTTGCTCTTCTTCTCTCGTTTGACATGAATGTATTTAACAATTCATTATCAAATGATGATGTGTTTGTCATTTGAAGAACGTGGGTCATACCAGTTGTACACCCTGTGGAAATAACACCTGTTGTGATATTCTCTCTTAACAAATTTAAATCCAAATCAAATAGGAAACGAGTAAATCCAAAATTTGGTATTATGTAATCTGACGCACCAAAATTCAATTCAATAATAGGGTTTCTACCCGTATTAACGTATGAATTTGATGTGATAGTATTGTTCTTATCTATGTAGGACCTTAAAATTGACATTTATACTTTTAATATAAATATCAATTAAGTCGAATATTTCCATTAAGAATTTTTGTGTAAGCGTTTTGCATTTCAGTTAAGATATTAGAAACGCTTGAACCGTCTTGACTTACAGGTACAGGAGGTAATCCTGGATATGCGTGAGTATGAGTAATTAAGAATCTAACAATCAAATTAAGTAATTCTAAAAGTTCTTCACCCCTAACTAAACTTGATGTTTTTGGTAATAGTTCGTCAACAAATTTATCTAATGAAATACCATATAAGGTATCGTCAAAGTTTATTTTACCTTTACCAGGAATTGATGATGATTGTGATAATAGATAAAGAGTATCACTTGCCAACGCTCCGTATGTTGTTTGAGTATTTAAATAAGTTTGTTGCGGTATAACAGTTGTTTTAACCTCAATAGGTTTTCCAACCCTATTCTTCGCATAAATTAATCCATAACCACCCTCTTTAAGTGCGGGGTTTAATTTGATTTGATTAAAAATACTTGAAACATTCGTATATGAGTCAGACGGAGTTGCCCCTGTTACTGAAGATGATGTAATTTGAGAATAAGTTAAATTATTTGGTCTATAAAAAATAGGGAACTTATTTTGTTCACTTGTAAACAATTGAGTTCCAGAAACTGTATATGTTTGATTATTACAAGTCTTAATAAAATCATTAATAAATTTAATGGTTTCAGTTTTTGTTAATAAAGTAAACGACTCAGAAGCAACTAACGATTTAAGATTTTCATTTACTGGTGTTCCTACTGTTAAATTTTTTGAGTTAGTAGATAAGTCAGGTTTTAATTGATATAGATATACAGTACCAGCGAATTTGTCTTGAGTATTTTCAGGGTTAGTTATTGTCCATTCTATTAAGTATTTTACCTGTACAACTATTTCATTTGTTTCTAAAATAGTTTTATTTGGTAATGGAACTTTTGATTGATTAAATCTTGAAAGTTGTAAGAATCCCCTTTGTTGATTCCCAACGGGTACAATATTTGGTTGTAGTTGGGTTCCTTTAAACTTACCAGCTCTAATTAAAACCTCATCTTGTTTTACAACAACATCAGCACTTCCCCTACCTAATAAGGCATTGTCACCTGGCTCGGGGAATACACCTTTGTGTACTGCTTGGTCTGTATAAGTACCATCTTGATTTTTTAAAGGTTTTGGGTTCTTTAATTGTGTTCCTGTACCTGTAAATTTATTTCCACCTTGATAATATTCATATCCTGTTGTTGTTGGACTTGAAAATGTATTTTGAATATAATATTGGTTTTGATACTTAAAATCTTTGTTCACATAAAGTACTTGTGCCATTTCTGTGGCCTTTGGTACTTGATACATGAAATATGGCATAAGGGGACTAAAAACAAACGGGTCTCTTGTTGTCCAAGCATCTTTTTGTTCGTTCCATGGAGGGTCTGTAATTGACCTAACAATGTCATCATAATTATCAATAAGTAACTTTGCACGGATTCTACCCAACATCATTGGGTCTTGATTATCCATCACGGTTACCTGAAAAAACATTGTATTATCGTTCATTATTTTCTTGATTGATATTCGTTGAGCATGTTATTATATAGTTCTTCTATTTTGTCTAAATACAAAGTCGAATTTATTATATTATCTTTGGTTAAGTCAAACTCCGTAGTTAACTTATCCATAACCTCAATTAATTTTGAGTTTGGTTGGTCCTTTAAATCGGACTGCAATTTTAAAATATTTTCAAATTCTTCTTTTTTCATATTACAAATATACTCCACTAACTTTAACAGGTCCTGCGGCCGATACGGCAACTAATTCTACTTTACCGTTTTGAGCCTTTTCTTTCTCTGCAGCTTTATTTGATGCCAAATTATATAATAACATTAAATTTGGTGAACCATCAGGTAATGTTCCCGTTGGTACTCCAAAAGATTGTAATTCTTTAATGGCGTTTATTGATGACCTTTCAGCTGACGTGCCAGGTAAAAAGTCTGCTAATAACAATAACGCTGCAGGTATTTTTGAACCTGGAGGGGCGAAACCACTTAATAGTTTTAATATTATTAAAATATCATCAACCAATGATTTACATTTCCTATAATCATCAACTCCTCTTGCAACTTGTTGTATAATTAACGCAATATCAGTTAATCTCTGTACTGTTAAATATTTTTTTTCGAGACGACCTTTTGCAATATCTTTAACTACCGAAGATAATAAATTGATAATGTCTTTCTTTAATAATTCAAAAAGTTGTTTAATAAAAATTGCACCAATTTTTGATGTAACTTGAATGTTAAATGACTCAAAAGTCTTTAAAAAATCAACTTGGTTATTAACTATATTATTAACTTGACCTGAGATGGTGTTACCACTTTGGATGTATGTATTTGCCGATGTTACAACTTGGTTGTATAATCCAGTCGCGTCATTTTGTACTACTCTTAATAATACAAATATTGGAAACAATACTTTTGGACTTAATACTGACCCAGCAACCGCAACTGCAATTTGTTTAATAATATCTTTATTAACCGCCGCCTGTAAATCAACATTTGTCGGTAAAAAAACTTTCCAATCAGGATTTTCAAATAAAGAGTTAGTTATATTAATAATATTCTGAACTTGTTCTTCCGTAGTTAAATTATCATTTTCTCTAAATCCAATTAATTCATCAATGATATTTTCATAATCAACAGGTAGTTTAACATTTTCACAATCTTCAAATTCCATAACACCATTTTGTATGTTACTAATTCTTAAATCAATATTTCTTAAATCTACTTCAGTTAATTCAAAAAACGATTCATCAACTCCATCAAGTTCGGCAATTTTAGATACTCCACTAACATCAATTTCTCGTCTTGAATCAAAACATAGTCCCAATATTCTTTGTAGAATTAATAAAAATTGGGATTGTGTTTGTATTTCATCCGAACCTAAATTAGCCTTAATTGATATCGCACCTGAAAGTACGTTCATTAAATTTGCAGTAAAATCTACAGAATCAAATAATTTAATTGTTGCGTAATAATCCTCTAAAAAATCTACAACTTTGTTTTCAGTTCCACCCGTAATAGTGGCGGTAGGATTAACTTTTGATATAAGAGCAACTCTATAACATGCTTGGTCTACTCCAAACTGATTAGTTGGACTATATTGAAAGTCAAATAAATCTTGACCTGAAACTCCTTGATAATATTTACCGTATTGACCCTTGTATGAGTTTGTCGAACTTGGTCCGCTTAATCTCCCATAAAACTCTTTGTTCATTGGGTATGGTATTACACCTCCATAAGGTCTAAACTCATTTGGTAAAACACTTGGGATTTCTTTTTCATAAATTACTTTACCTAATTTTGAATTAGTGTCGACCTTTAAAATACTACCAATATCCATAGCCTGTACAGGTATATAAATTCCCTGACCAACTGGCAGTGTCTCTAATGGATTAATTTCTAATTCTGAAGACGTAAACCCTTCAAACGTTTGTTCCTGAGAACAACCCAATGCACGAATTGATTCTTGACTGATAATCCTTTTAATATCAGGTTCTATTTTTGTAACAGTTTGTAATAATTTTTTCTTTAAATAATCTAAAGTAGATGAGCCAGAACCATTTGCCAACCCAATCATATCTAAAATTTGATTAAATGAATTTGGTGGTTGTCTTAAATATCTTTTTTGTTGTGTTGCGATTGTATTTAATCCTGACGCAATATCGGGTATTCCTTGCGACTCTGAATTACCTGCAGTACTTTTTAATGTTTTTGCAGATTTAGACACTTCAATGTATGTCTTAATTGAACTTATATCGGTTTTTGCACTATCGTATCCTTGATTTAAATCTATTGGCATGTTACTTCATTTTGTACGATTCTTCATCGTTTGAAACATCCTTGTCAATCAGATTTTGAATTAAGTCGTCATCCAAATCGGCAAGTGAAAAAGATTCGGTGTTATTGTTTGATTTTTCCCAAATACTTGATTGTAGTTTTGATAAACTAATTTTCTTTTCAACACATTCGTTTACGATTTTCTGTTGTTTTTCTATTACAGGACCAATTGACATCATGTCAGTTGGGTCTTTTAACATGGACAACATTTTATTTTGGATTCTAATTGCGGTTTGTCTTTGCTCTACAAGTTCATTATAGATTTCCTGCATTAAAGATAAAATAGAATCTTTACTAAAATTAATTTCTTTACGTTGAGGTCTTGGCATATCTATAAATACTTTTTAATCTGTTTTCATTTTAGATTGGATTAAAATATATAGTTTCTTAAATCTTTTAATTGAACTACGTATTTCTTTAGTACTCAAATTGGTCATTTCTCGTAATGAAAGTAAAATAACATTTTTATTGAATTTGTTATTATCCGCACTTGAAAATATTGCTTCGTAGTTTTCAAACAAATCAATTAGAGCATACCCTAATTTTTTTTCATTATCATTTAAATTTTCTGATTCAATAAAATCTCGTAGCTCTTTTAAATATTGTGCAATGATTGCTGTTGTATCTACAACGTCCTCATCAATACGATACATCATATCGGGTCTTTCTTCAATACTTTGAGACATGTCTTCATAAGATACTTTTCTATTAATTTCTTTTTGGTCTTTAATTATTTGTCCCATTAAGTAATTTTTACAAATTGTACCAAAATATGAATAAGCCTTTTTCTCTTTTGAAGGTTTAAACTTGTCAACCTTTGTCATCAAGAATGAATGAGTATCACAATGAATTTCAGTAAAATCCATATCTTTTCGATATAACTTATATCGTCGTATGATTGATGAAATCATCTTATCGAGAGGTCCTCGTAAGTATTCATTATATATTTTGTTTTTTTCTTCTGAAGTTTCGGCTAGTAAAAAACTTCTAACCGCATCCTCTTCTCTAACATCAAAATAATTTACATTTACCGTTTTTCTACCTCTTTTTTTGGATGAAACATCTTCTGTTGTTGCAGATAGAGTTTCTAACATTATACATTGTCTGATTGATATTTTATGTTTCTATCGTTAACAAAGAAATATTCTTTTTTTGCTGTTTGAACCCAAAATTTAACTTCGTCTTCTAACATTTGTTCTTCACCAAATTTATAGTTCCAAAAGATAGAGCCTTCTCTCATGTTAGTATGTTTGTAACCAAGTTTTGGTATTGTCATTATTGATGTTGAATTATATGTTAATCTTAATAAAAACTCATAAACAAATGTTAATTTAACTGATGGTTTAAACCCACCAAAATCATCAATAACTGATTTTTTAATAACACATCCTGCGGTTTGGAAATTTTGGTAATCTTGTAAAGTTTCATTCGTTAAGAATCCCATTTCTTGTGTAAAATTAGCAGCAAATGTTGCTTCATTTGTAAATCCTGCAAACATACCTTTTTCGTCAGTTTCAACAACTACAGGTAAGAACGCTTGTACATTTGGATATGATTCTGAATATTTTTTAACATTTTTAAACCATATTGATGAGTATTCATCGTCAAATTCAAATAGAGAAATCCAAGTACCTTTAGCGTTTTTAATTCCATAATTTACTTGTTCACAATAATTTGGGTCTTTATCCCACAATAATTTAATAACATTTAAAGATTCAAAATTATAATCATTTAAAAAATTAACTAATGATTCTTCTGATGAGTGAACAATAACTAACTCTTCAATTTCAACTGATTGTGTTTTAATTGATGTGATTGCTTTTTCGAAATATTCATCAAAGTTTCGTGCCTTTGACGATTTAATTGGTAATATAACGGATAGTGATAATTTAGTATTCATATTATTCTTCGGTTTTAGAAATTTGTTCTTCAAATGAATTTGCTCTTACGTTTAAGTACTCTTCAAATAATGAAGTAACTGTAGCATCAAATTCTTGTTTATTTGTATAGTTTTCAACTGTTTTTTTCATATTCTCATAAAGTTCTGGTTTGATATTGTCTTCTAACCAATTTTGAATAAAGTCCGCAATGAAATCACAAATCATATTTGGGTCAGTTACCCAAACACCATTATCTTCATTCATCCATTCAGGTTGTGCGTAAGGTACTTTACCAATAACTGGAACTCCTGAAGCCATAGACTCTAACGGGAATGTACCAAAACCACTTTGTTCGTCCATCCAAACGCTAACAAAACAATCACGTAATGAGTTTGAAAATTCTTTTTCAGAAAGACCTCTTAAATCTCTAAATGTAAACCATCTATATTGTGGGAATTTTAGATAAAAAGTTTTAATGATGTTAATAGTATTTTCTTGTTCTTTAGTGTGAACACCAATAATTGGCATTGGAGGTAATTCTTTTGGATAAAAACTATCTGTAATTAAAGGTTTAACAATGTCAAAACTACTCTGTCTCATTACATTCTCAATATATTCTTGTTGTTTTTTACTTGTTGTTATACATTTAAAAAACCCATATTGAGCCCAATTTTGTCCTGGTTGTAATGTTTCAACAATGTGAGAATAATTTTGAGTTAAAACAATTTTACCACAAGGTAAATTTTTAAGTTGTTCCATAATGTAACCAAACAATTCAGGAATAACAATAAAATCTTCTGGAGTAATTTCTAAATTTTGACCTTCAATTGATTTATGTGGGATTGACATATATTCTTCATCCATCCAAGCCACTACACCTGCGTAATCACTTTTTTCGTGAAGAATGATTGGGTTAAACCCTGAATCTAAAAGAGTTTTTGCCATCTGATAAATTAATCTAACAGATGCCTTTGCATTTCCTTTAGTGTCTTGTACTAAAAAATAAATTCTTGATTTTTTATCTCTTAGATTTTGAATTGATAATTTTACTTTTTCGTTTAACGATGCGTCCATATTAATAATGATTTATAAGTTTTTTATTTAATAAGCTATTGAATGATAATCTAAATGGTATACTAGTGTTATTACTTGATTTCATACCTAATTTTTCATCAATTTCTTCATGTTCAGTTAAGATGGTATCCATTAACATTTTAACCATTTCAAATTTAATTATGTTTATTTTCATATCTGTCGAACCTGAAAATTCATCATCTTCAAGACTTTCTTCGGACTTATTTGTCATGTCCAAATACTCTTCAATCTTATCTAAATCGAAATAGTAATTTTCACCTAATACCTTAATCATATAGTTCTTTTATTTTTGTATTTAATTCTTTTAAGTTTGTTATAGAATGGTTAATTTCAATATCTTTATTGTATGAAGTTTCGTATTTAATAACAGTTTTATCTTTTGGATAATTTAATAATAGTTTAGGATTTGCTGTAAGTAAAATGTCTATGGATTCCCAAAGTGAATTTATTGTTGATTCACTGTAAAATTTAACATTTTCAACTAAACACCCAAACTTTGATATAAAAAATAATGATGCTGGTTTTGATTTACCAATCTCGTCAGAGACTATTAAAATATCGTGTTCATCTCTCACATCTAAATAAAACTCATTAAAGTCCCTCATACTGTAAGTTTCAACCGAACCTGAATGACCAAAAATTTCCATAGTATGTTCTTTATATAAAAAATCATACAACTCATCTTCATCTTTAAATTTTAGGTGTTTACGTATATCTAAAGTTGTTAAATCCGAAAATACTTCGTATTCTGATTTTTCTTCATCCTCTTTAAATGGATTCTCCAAATACCATTTTTCGTATTCTTGTTGAATTTTTTTTAATGTGTCTCTTAACACCCCGTTTAACTCTACACCAATTCTCATTCTACTTCGTTATCGTATTTTTGTAATATTTTAGTAATTAAAGGATTTCTAACAATGTCTTTTTTATCTTTAAACTCAAAAGTTGAGATAACACTTGAATCTCTAAATTTTTCAATTGCGTCCCACAATCCACTATGTGTTTTGTTTTTGTACCTGTCAGATTGTTCAACATCACCTGAGATAAAAAATTTACTATTAAATCCAATCCTTGTCAATAGAAGTTTCATTTGACTTGGTGTGGCATTTTGACCCTCCTCAAATATCAATATTGAATTATCGATATTCATACCTCTCATAAATGCTAATGCGAATACTTCAATTACTTCGAGCTCTTTTAACTTTTCTCTTGTGTCTTTCCCAATGATTTTATTTAAAAGATAATACGACGGGAAAATATAAGGGTCTAATTTTTCTTCGACATTACCTGGTAAACTACCTAATTTTTCTTCCGCTTCAACTGCGGGTCTAACGATTATTATTTTTTCGTAAGGTGTGTTTGGGTCTGATAACAAATCAATTGCCGCTTTCATAGTAATGTAACTTTTACCTACGCCCGCTGGTCCAGAACAAACTGTAACTTCACTTGAAGTTAAAACATCGTAATAGTTTTTTTGAGTTTGAGTTAAAAACTTTTCTTTAGTTTTTCTTTTAATTATTGAACAAATAATTTCTTTTTTAGTTCTTGCATTTTTTTCTTCACCTACCAAAGGGGTTGGTGTTGGAGATTTTCTTGTTGGTTTTGTACCCATTAGTTTAATTTAAAATTTTATTTATATTCAATATAATCTTTTTGTTCTCTAACTTCAGAATTGGTTAATTCGTTAATATCATTTTTTAATGAAAATCTTTCATCATTAGTGTAATAAACTTTTCTAGCTAATTCGATGAATATAGTGTCAAAATTCTTAGTTGATTCAATAACTCTTAATTCGTCTTCAATTTCCCATAATTTTGAATTAACATCAACTAATTGGTGATATAGTTTTGATATTTCAATATCATTTAAATAATATGATGACATATTATATAGTAATTCAAATTCTTTATTGATAAAAGTTAATTTTTCTTCATTAACAATTTTTGTTTTTTTTACATGTAGAATTGATAATTTATCTATCAATTCTCCCACACTTACTGGTACTGTAATCATTATTTGTTTTTAGTGTAATAGTTTATCCAATACTCTAACATTTCGTCAAGCATTGTTTCAAAAGTATAATTAGGTGACCAACCCGTTACTGATTTTAATTTTGAAGAATCTCCCTTTAAATTATGAAGTTCTTCAGGTCTCAAAAATTTCTCATCAACTTTAACATACTCTTTATAATCTAATCCAAATTTTGAAAAAGTATACTCACATAAATCTTGAACTGAATGTGAAATTCCTGTTGAACATACGTAATCATCTGATATATCTTGTTGGAGTATCATCCACATCGCTTCCACATAATCTTTAGCGTGACCCCAATCTCTTGTTGCATCTAAATTACCAAGTTTCAACTCATTGGACAATCCTAAATGAATTTTAACAACTTCTTTACAAACTTTATTAGTTACGAAGTTTGTTCCTCTTCTTGGTGATTCGTGATTAAACAAAATACCATTAGAGATGTACATACCGTATGAGTTTCTATAGTTTCTTGCTATGTTATAACTGAATACTTTTGCACATCCGTATGGTGATACAGGATTCATTGGTGTTGTTTCTCTTTGATACCCATCTTTATCTATAGAATTACCAAACATTTCAGATGAAGATGCTTGGTATATCTTAATTGTTGGTTTAATTAATTTAACCGCTTCTAATAAATTTAGGGTTCCGATACCTGTGACATTTGCGGTGTATAGTGGTTGGTCAAATGAAATTCTAACATGCGATTGTGCAGCCAAATTATAAATTTCATCAGGATTAACTTTTTGAATTACTGAAATTAATGACGATAAATCTGTTAAATCGGCATAGTGTAAATTAATTTGTGTGAAGATATCGTCTAATCTTGCGGTTTGATTTTCCGCAACAGAATTACGTTTTAATGTCCCGTGAACTTCATATCCCTTCCCAATTAAAAATTCGGCCAAGTATGAACCATCTTGACCATTTATTCCTGTAATTAATGCAATTTTTGTTACCATGTTAATTTAATCTTTTGTAATTTAATTTTGAGTTTGAAAAAATAGAAAAGGTGGATAAATTTGATTTAGTACAAATCAATTTTTTTGTCATCCCTAATGTGTAAGCTCCAAAAACAATCTCTTGAATATGTTGTTTAATTGACTCTTCATCATTCTCTAATTTAAAAAATGGGTTATCGTCAAATTTTGAGGATGTAAATTCATCAAAAGTGATTAATTTGTTTCCGTATCTTTTTTTGAATTCATTTAAATCTTTTAAATTGTCTGACATTAAAAACACGTTTTCAAACTCTTCTTGTTCTAATATATTAAAGATATCTGATAAATCTATTGTTGATACGTGATGTACCGTTGACATATCAGTTGCTCTTCTATGAAAACCTATTGTTTTTGTAAAATCAATTTGAGAATGTCTTGATGAAAATAATTGTTTCATTTCATCGTTTAAAATAAAATTGTCTTTAATTATTGATTCGCACATTTTTAAATTTTCTTCAGTAAATGTATCACTTTCATACGCATTTAATTTTGATATATAATTAACCAATTCAATATTAGAATACTCATTAATATTGGTTAGATAATCATTTTCATCTTGAATAAAACACGACTCATAAATATTTTGATTACCATATCCATGAATATTAGATAGGTCATAATAAATCTTTAATTTTTCATTTGGATGATTTAATAATACATTATGTATATGAACAACTGCTTCGGTAATATATGAAAAATATCCTCGTTGATGAATCCCATTACCTCTTGCGGGTTTAAAGAATTTCAACATATATTAATATTTTAATAGGATATCACAAACTCGGTCAATATCCTCTTTAGTCATTTTATCATGATTTGGGACATACACCCCTCTCTCATCTATAATCGAACATTTAGGTAATTTGTTCTCTCCGTATAATTTTTTGTAGAATGGTTGAGTTCCCATAGAACCTGAAATTAATGGTCGACAAGCGATATTATTTTCATCCAATTCTTTAATTAAACTTTCTTTATCTTCAATAGTTTTGGTGATAAATGGAATCGCAAAATTTGAAGTATAACAATCATCAAAAGTTTTAGGGAACCACGTTTTACCTTCTAACTTAGATTTGTAATACAAGAAGTTTTCATATCGATTATTAATCATACCATCAACTTTATCTAATTGTTTGATACCAATTTGTGCTTGTAAATCCGTACTTCTTAAGTTAAACCCTGGTACGTAAAAGGTATATAATGCTGAGAAATCACTTACTTCCCATTCTTTTCTTAATTCTTGTTGTTTTTCAGCAGATAAATCTCTATCCCAACCATGACTTCTAAGTTGTAATAAAACGTTGTAAATCTCTTCATCGTTTGTTGAAACAACTCCACCTTCAATCGTAGACATTGTATGTCCAAAATAAGTGGAGAATGACGACATCAATCCAAAGTTACCAAGTTTAATCCCTTTAAATTTAGTCCCCTGAGATTCACAATTATCTTCAAGTAAGATTACATCATACTTTTTACATAACTCAACAATAGAATCCATATCAGGTGATAAACCTAATACAGAAACCAAAAGTAATACGGATGGTTGTTCATTTTTAAACACTTCTTCAAGGTGTGTTAAATCTACTGATAAGTTATCTAAATTACAATCAATCAATAATGGTTCCATATCAAATTGAAGTACAGGTGCCAAGTCGGTCGCCCAACATAATGTTGGAACACACACTTTATTGTTCTTCATTCTTTTAAGGACTTTCAGAGCATACAACATAAGTAAATTTGCAGATGACCCTGAATTCACAAATATTGAATATTTAGACCCTAACCACTGAGACCATTTATTTTCAAACTCAATCGTTTTGGACCCTTTAGTTAGTCGAGGGTATGATTTTAACCATTCAATTAAATTATCAATGTCTTGGTTGTCAATCGTGTCTTGAATTAAATCAATTCTTTTCATTTTCTAAGCGTTTTATAATTGTTAATAAACCATTCGATGGTTTCGGTAATTCCTTGTTCTAAGTTAATATATTGGTAATCTTTAGGAATGTCGGATTTTGCGGGTTTTCTAAACTGACCTCTTGGTTTTGTTTCATCAAAAATTAGGTTATCGTCTTGGATATCAAATTTTTTGGCAACAATTTTAACAATATCCATTACTGAATGTTCGTTATCGTTAACGGCCATAAATGGAACATCACTATTCCAATTATCAATCGCCCATAAAATAACTTTTGCTAAATCTTTTGAATGTATAAATTGTCTTAATGGACTTCCATCTCCCCATATCACAAAGTCTTCATTGTTTTGTTTACAGTTGTATGCTCTGTGGATAATGCCAGGAATCATATGACTATGGTCAGGATGGAAATTATCGTTAGGACCATATACGTTTGTTGGTACAATTGTAATCCAATTATTACCTGTTAATTGTCTGATGATTTTTGTTTGATAACCCGACAATCTTTTTGCATAAGAATACCCATGATTAGATGGGTGAGGTGGGGCAATATCAATTTGGTCTGCAGTTAATGGGTAGGTGATGTTAGAGTCAGGGAAAATACAAGTCGATGATAAATTAACAAAGTTCTTAACACCATTTTCAAATGCGGAGTTAATGACGTTATTATTTATTTTGTAATTCTCAATAAAGAAAGTTTCATTATTGTTTGAGTTTGCTTGAACTCCACCAACCATTGCAGCACAATGTATGATTGTATCAACACCTGAATTTTTTATATGATGTGTAATATAATCTTTAGTTGATTTTTCGTCAGTTAAATCTGCGTCTTTTCTTGTGTGGTATATGTGACCTTCACCTAATAATTCTTTTAATGCGGTACCGAGTAATCCGTTTGAACCTGTAACTAATACTTTCATAATTTAATCCATTTATCACAATATAAGTCATTAGTATTTAAATGTGAATTGGAAATGCCGAACCATTTGGATGGAATTATTACTTGTTTATTTTCGTTTTTATTTAACCATGCTCCCCACCAACTAAATGTTGAATTAGCGATTATGTTATTTTTACACATGGACATTAAATATAAGTCTTCATAATCCTGATTACCTGATATAAATGTTTTGTTATTTAAATCCCCAAAGTTTTCTTCACACCATTTAATATCGTCAGAAAATATAACATAATGTTTATCTTCACCAATAAGGTTAATTGCTTGTCGGTAGTATTCAATTGGTTGAGTTGGGTGGTGATTAGGTAGCCCTAAATAATCCCCTCTTCTAACATGAAGAGAACAAGTATCTTGGTTCAGTATTTCATTATATTTCCCTAACAAATAGGATTTTGTTTTATCATCAATTTCAAAAAGATTTAGTAATTCTTCCTTATGATTTATAAAATATTTTTCACTTTGAAAGTGACCAATTAATTTAACATTACCATCCATTTTTGGTATATTACAATAATGGAATCCACATTCTCCGATATGGTTTAAATTTGATAAGTTGTTTGAAAAATTTACTTTTCTAAAAATATTATCAACATATGCGGTATATGGTTTGTGAGGTATCATCATGTCTCTGGTATCACAAATCATTTCTTTACCGTCTCTAAGTGAAACACTATAAGCTGTTGCGACTTGGAACATAATATTCCCAAGTCCACCCATTAATCTTGTTGATACTATTTCCATGTTTTAATTAATTGAAATGAATGATTTAACCTCATCCTCTATTCTTTTTCTGAAGTCATGATAGTTCATGGACTTTTCATAATTTATATTAACAAACTCTAACATATTTTGATAAGTTTCAGGTGTGATTGTATTACATACATCCACCATTTCATCTAACGATTTAACATGGAACATGCCTCGCAAATCAAAATAATCCCCAATGTTATTACACCCAATATAAATTGGAATTGTTTTTGTTTGAAAACAATCAATTAGTTTTTCGGTAAACCAATTATCTTCTGTAACATTTTCAATAACAATGTGGAATTGAGAATAAAATAATTCATTTTTCCATAAATTACTTTTCATCTGTCTCATTTCAGGTAATTGTATAAACGATGTGTTAATACTATTATATAAATGAACGGGTATTGATGTGATTGATTTACTCTTTTCAGGTACTGAATGTCTTAACACGTGACCTGAACATTGAGTCTTACCACCAATTAGTGTTGTGATACAATACTCTTTTTGTTCTGGAAATTCAAAATCCTTAATCCAAGTCGTTCCGTAAGGAAATAACTTGGCGTTTGGACATGAGGATAAAATTTCTTTATCTCCAGTTAAAATTAAATCAAATTTTTGATGATTAGTTATTGCGTTTTGTCTAAATCCTGAAACTTCATTTGGTTCCATAACCCATAAAACTCTAATCGATTCTTTAGGTGTGTTTGGAATCATGTCAGCATATAGCTCACAAAACTTTTCGGTTTGAAAACTAACGTCTAATCCAAAACTTGAGATTACTGATAAGTTATACATATTAATTTGTTATTAATGTTTTTACGGTATCTAATGCACTTTTAATTACTTGGTGCATGTCGTAATATTTGTATTGAGCTAATCTACCACCAAAAATGTATTTTGATTGTGAGTCAGCCAATTCTTTATATTTTGAATATTTTAAGTTATTTTCAGAGTCATTTACTGGATAATAAGGTTCAGTTTCGTTTGGTTTATATTCGACAGGGTATTCATAAGTTATCCAACTTACAGGTGAGTCTGACTTTTCAAAATGTTTATGTTCAATAATTCGTGTATAAGATATTTTTGAATCTGTATAATTCATTACTGCAGTTCCTTGAAAATTTTCTTCAGGGTATCTGTCATGTTCAAACTTAGTCGTTTTATATTCTAATTCACCAAACTTATAATCGTAGAATCTATCAATTGGACCTGTGTAAATTACTTTATCGGAAATACTATCCCAATATTCTTTATCTTCAAAATAGTCGACATTTAATTTAACCTCGATACCGTCTAATAACTTTTCAAAAATTTGAGTGTACCCCCCAATCGGTATTCCTTGATATGTGTCATTAAAATAATTGTTATCGTATGTGAACCTAACTGGTAATCGTGTTATAATTTCTTTAGGTAAGTCTTTAGGGTCTTTTCTCCATTGTTTTGCAGTATAACCCTTAATTAGTTTTTCATAGACATCGGTACCAACTAATTTAATTGCTTGTTCTTCTAAGTTTTTAGGTTCATCAATATCAATAGATTGGGACTTAATAATGTCTTGAGCTTCTTCAGGTTTGGTAATATTCCATAACTTGTTAAATGTCCACATATTAAAAGGAAGTGAGTATATCTCACCTTTATAATTTGCAACAGGTGTTAAAGTAAAGTTATTGAACTTAACATATTGGTTTATCCAATTCCAAATATTTTCATCTGATGTGTGAAAGATGTGAGGTCCATAAGTATGGATGTTAATGTTGTCTTTATTTTCAGTATGACAATTACCACCGATGTGATTACGGTTTTCAATCACCAAACATTTATATCCCTTATCGGTAAGTTCTCTGGCACAAATAGAACCAAAGAATCCACTACCTACTATTACATAATCATACATTTAATACTAAGTCAATTTTAACGTCAGATTTATTTTCTTCATTCCAAAAAAGACTAATTAAATGATTCCTCTTCTCAAAAACTTCTGTCCAATTAGGAAACTCAGAAACGTAATCTTTTTTCTTTTTAATTTCAACAATTGTCATACCCCAAGATTCAGGATGATTGGACATCTTAATGTATTCATCTTCATAATTCAAAGAATCAACATTAAAGAATGATTTAACACCTTCTTCAACTCTGTCCCAAGTTATTCCATCATAAACATCGTGTTTACCTTCAGGCCAATTTGTATCATGAAATGCAATAAACCCACCTTCCTCTACGTGAGGATACCAAAAATATAATTCAGATAATACTTGTTCTTTAATATGAAAAGTATCTACAAATAAACCACTTATTTTTGTATCCCAATATTTTCCAACTGTAGATGAATCACCTAAAATTTTCTTGTAGTTTGAGTGTGAGCCAACAGATTGGTTTAACATACTCCAATCAACATCAACACCAAATACTTTATTATTATTTGTGTGAGAACCTATTAACATAATTTCCGAAGAAACCCCACTTCTAACGCCCAAATCAACAAATGTTGTGTCTTTATATTTTGACAAAACACTGTATAAAGGGTCGGCGTTTATCCCTATATCCGTAGAATAAAATTTACTTAAAATCATTATATAAAATATTGTTTTACAAGATTATGTAATTGTTCTTTTTGGTTTTTAATTGATGACCTATATATTGAAAATTCATCAATTACTGATTCAAAATTTTCAAAACAATTACGAATTGAGGTACCTATTTCCTCTACATTGTCGGTTTTATATTGTTTGCCGACAGGTATGTCATTATAAAATCCTGCAGCTCCGAGTGAATTTGTTATCACACAATTCCCAAGTATTGCAGATTCTCTTGGTATTCTATCTCTTCCTGGATGATGACCAAAATCAATATACACCTTACTTATTTTTAATAGGTCAATTATTTGACTTTCTTCCATTCCAACAATTGGGGTAAAATTAATGTCAGGATTAAGTGATTTTATTTGATTAGTAATTCCAAGACCTTTTACAGGGTTATAACAAACGATATTTTGTTTTTGTGAAATATCATAAGTTGAGTCTGTGTATTTCGCATGAATGTAATCAAATAAAGGAAGATATTTTTCAACGCCATTTTTTTGTAAAAAATTTAATGCGTAAAAAGATTGATAAAAATGGGTGATACTTGAATTAGAAAAATCTTGAAATTTACCATGATTGTTATCAACACTTAACCACCATATCGCCTTTTTCATGTTAGAATAGGTCCCTAATTTTTCAGTCCAAACTTCAGGATATATTACCCAATTATCAGGTGTGTCCTCAACTTCTGTTGAATGTTGAATGTTATAGTGTTTATATTTTGCAGGTATTGGGTCGGCGTACGGGATATCCCATAAGACAATTGATTCACCACCGTTATTATTAATTGCATCTGCCAATTGAAATAACGACTCAACTCCACCAGCAATTGCTTGAGCGGGAATATTGATGTATACTTTTGTTTTTTTCATATTAAATCTTGTGTTTATTTTTAACGTGGTTTATTTCTGACCACATATCTTTATTGTATAAACTACTAATTTGATGTTGGTGTAATCTATTAGTAACTAAACAATCTGTAATAATTTTAGGAAGTCCGTATCTAATGTAAAGTTGATAGTACATTTCACAATCCATTAGCATTGTTAATTCCTCATCAAAAAGACAAGGATTATCGTTTCTGAAAGATAAAACTGATGGGGAACTAATGGTATTGGTACCTGTTGCAATTTTATCGTTCCAATATGGTACCATAAAATTCGAAAAACTTTTACCATCATCGTGGGTATGATTACATCCACTAACCAACCAATTACAATCTTTATTTTCAAATTCTTTTATAATTAACTCTAAAGAGTTGTCTTGATATAAAAAATCGTCTTGGAATATTATTTTTATAATATCTCCATCGGCATTGATTATTGCGTTGTTGGTATTTGCAGGACCATTACCCAAATGGTTTTCATTTTTAAAATACTTAATATCAATTTGAGATGAATACTGTTCACATAGAGATTCTATATTATCATCTTTACTGTGGTCAGAAATTATTACATTAAAATTCTTATAAGTTTGTTTTAAAATTTGTTCAAAATTATTCTTTAAAAATTCAAACCCCCTACCATATTGTTCCCAAGTTGGAATACAAATTGAAATTTTCATTTTAGATTAAAACGTATTCAGGTTTATTCCTAATGACATTTACGGTAGAACTTACTTTGGACATATTAACTTTGTGGTCATTTAATGGATTTGACTCATTATATATGTATAGCACATCTGAAATAAATTTAAAGTGATTTTCTCCTGACATTTCTAACATTGGAAACATGAATGATAAGTCTCCTGCAACACTCCAATAATTTCCCGAAACATCTTTTAAATCTTCTTCTTTGATTTTTTTCCATAACCAAGACTTCCATGTTCTCATGTGTGATAGTGTGAAAGTTTGTTTTCTAATGTTTGTGAAATTTTTAGGGGGATTTGCAAACCCTGGTCGGCCATCATGATACTTAAATGAACCACTTGTCATCCAAACATTTTCATCTTTATATACGTCATTAATAAATGATAAAACATTTGAATTGGGTAACCAATCGTCCCCATCAATTTCAACACATATTTCATCATCAGGAATGTCTAAACCACGTATAACTTGGTCGTAATTTCCTGGTTGATACATTTTTTGTTTGTTCTCAATAAGGATAAACCTATCATCACCCGATATGGTTTTTTTAATTATATCAACGGTATTATCGGTTGACATGTCATCGGTTATATAACATTTAAAGTCTTTAAATCTTTGGGTCATAATTGTCAGCAAAGAACGCTCAACAAAATTTTCACAATTATATGTTGTAGTTAAGATTATCATTATAGATTAATTAATATTCCTTCAGGTTTTGTACCTGGTTTATAAAATTTTAGTCTCCCGTTATATGTTTCAGAAAGTGTATTTAATTTGTTTGTTACTTCGGGATGTTCAATAACATTAACACTATATCCGTCATTTAATAACTCAATACATAATTGAAATTGTTGTGATTCTTCCACAATATGAGTACCTTTTTTATATGTTATGTGGTCCATAACAAAAGGAATTTCTTTTGTTGGGTTTTTCTTTATGTAATGTTCTTTAATAAAAGAAATATGTGATTGATTAAAGGTATCAATACTCGATATTAAATCCGTATTTGCATTAACACTGTTTGCAAAATGTTTTAGAGCTTTGTTATCACCATTAATTGTTGGACCACCAAAACCAAATCCATAATTCATATGTTTCTTACCAATCCCCGAATCACCACCAATTGCAGTTAAAACCATGTTAACCTCATCTTCAATACCAGATTTGATAATGATTTCACCTAACATATTCGCATAACTTATTTTTGAAGTTAAAAACGAGTTAATTCCAATTTTTGTTAATTCCGCAGCCTTTAATGACATGGTATATACATTAATAAGAACTTTTTTTAGTTTAGTATGTAATTGGATTAAATCGTTTGTTAATTCTTGATATTCTCCACCAATTAAAACCATTTCATGATTTTCAATGTTTTTAACAATCTCACCTTCATTTGTAAAGAATGGATTGTATGCGACTTGAATGTTAAACATATTTAATCTCTGTTGTATTTGTTCTACTTCACCAGGATTTGTTGTCGAACAAATAACCACTTTCTTGTGGTACAAAGGAATGTCTTGTGATGATAAACTATAAAATTCTGAAATAACGTCAAACACTTTTGTCGTATCATAATTACCTTCAATATTGGATGGTGTTGGTGAAAAAATAAAAATGATGTCTGAGTTTTTAATCACATTTGAGTTACTTGTAGTAGCGCTAAAATTTTTAGTGTCAAATAACATAGACTGAATCAATGGTTCATTTGTAATACAAATTCTTTGATTAAGATTAAAAATATAATCCTCATCACTACTTGAAACTAAAACTTCATATCCATTTTTTTCACATAATAAACCAAACGACAACCCAACGTCATTAACACCAATCAAACCTAATTTCATTATGAAAGGATTTTAAGATATTCGTCTTTAATTTGTTGTGCAACACCCATGGCGTAATATTTTTCAATATCTGTCGGTGGTTCGTATTTTTCTTTGGATAGAATAAAACCTCCTTTATCTACCTTGTAAATCCAACTTGACTTACCACACATCCAACTTTCAATTGTTGTTCTACCTAATTGAATTCCTGCGGTTTCATAAGATTTTAAAATAAAATCTTCAACTTTCCATGTTGATGGGAAATGTTTAACATGGTCTTCCAATAACAGATTTTCTAAATAATTTCCATTGTTTTCTCCGACCAACCAAAGTTCTTTTCCAATCTCTCTGGTATATTCAATTAAATCTAAAATGGTTTCTTTTCTCAAGTAATCTATGGTACCAACAAATAATACATAATTTTCTTCTGAAGTATTTTTGGATTTGAATTTTTCGTTATCTACAGGGTTGTAAATAACATCAATCATCTCCTCAGGTATTTCAAAATTATTAACCATATGTTCCTTAATTTCAGGACGAATCGCAATATATTTTTTGATTGTTGGGTCAACAACTGGGTCTTCCAATGAAATGACCTCAGAGTGAATACTACATATCTTATCCAGTTCAGGATACATATTAAGAATTCTTTCTGCGACAGGTTTGTGTTGGAAGTGGATGATATCGTAATCTACTTCGGCAACACGATACAATGCATTTGGTGTGGATGGTTTAAATCCTTCAGGAGTATTCATTCCCCATTGACCATCACCAAGTTTAAACCCTGGAGCATTTTCAAATGAGACACATTTAATTCCAAGTTTTTTTGCCATGTCAGTTACAGGACCACCAATTTGTGAAAGAACCGTAACACTACAATTTAACTTGATTAAACTTTTTGCCAACTCAAAAACATATAATTCTGAACCTGTAAAGTTTCTAAACGAAATACAAGACAATAAAACTTTCAATCTTCTATTTGGGTCAAATGGGATTTTATTAGGTAAATTGTCTTTGTATTTTTGAACAAAGAATTCTCTGTTATCTTCCCATTGTTGATTAGTTTGACCGATAGATTTATGTGTAATTCTAATGTTTGTAATTACACCAACCTTAACCCCTTCTAAATGATTTCTAAAACAAAATGCAATATCGTAAAAGTGGAATCCTTTAAACTCTTCATCAAATGTGTGTTTAATTCTTGATTTACTTAATGCGATAAATAAACCATCGACAATTACTGTCTGTCTAATTGATTTACCTAAATCATCCGAATATTTTGAAGTCCATTTCTTTCCTTCACTTTCGTGGTTAACAATACCAATCATATCTTTTCTACGATTAGTTTCCCACCATCTACCTGTGTCAGACATATTGGTTGTACCCGCGACTCCTAAAATACCAAAGTCACTTTTTTCAAAATGAGTTTTAATTTTGTGGAACCAACTTGATGTATCAAAATAAATGTCATCGTGACAAAGAACAACAATATCAGTTGTGGACTCCTCAAGAATTTCATTATAAACTTGAGATAATGATTTCTCTCCGTTATTAATCTTTTCAATAACTTCTATTTTTTTAAACCCCGAACTTTTCTTTAAGTACTCGATAAATTGGGGGTTATGTTCTCTTGTTGAATATCCTACTGTAATCATTTTTTAATTTTTAAATTCCTGTACTACCAAAACCGTTATTACCTCTATCTTTTTTATTAAGAGTATCGACTTGTTCAAATCTTACATATTTTCCGTTTATTACGGGACATAAAACCGCTTGACCTACTTTCATACCTTTTGGTATCATTACAGTATAGTTATTTGTGTTAAAAACAATTACTTGTATTTCACCTGTATATCCTTGGTCAACAGTTCCTGGTGTGTTAAGAACGGTTAATCCTTGTTTAATTG
>Ga0222712_10002025_pt1 | contig 23946 bp, 16 predicted proteins | sample C33_657DmetaG_FD_165043 | JGI IMG/M metagenome (GOLD analysis project Ga0222712, IMG submission 165043) | Estuarine water microbial communities from San Francisco Bay, California, United States - C33_657D | ecosystem: Environmental > Aquatic > Marine > Unclassified | place: USA: California... | reverse complement strand
ATCAGCGAGGAATATCAGGTGATCCGCCACATGGTGAACCTCGAAACCGTGAACACCTATGAGGGTGCGCACGATGTCCATGCGCTGATACTCGGCCGTGCAATTACGGGAATTGCCGCTTTCTAAACTGCCTCCCTTCCCGCTTACGGGAGGGGAAGGAATTACCGCCCCAACAGCGTCCTTGCCTGCCCAGCGATTTGCGCGAGCATCGCAGGCGTTGGCAAACCGCCACGCCGTGCCCGGTCTATCATGCCGCGGAACATCGACACCCGATCACCATGCTTGGCGAGCCAGGCAGTAACGGCATCGCTGTCAGCCTTTTTCTGGCGGCGCAGGAAATCGAGCCGCATCGCCTGGAAGTCCCGCGCGAGGCCGGCGACGAGCAAGCGTTCCCAAGGATCTTTGGGATCCATCTGCATCGCGCAATTCTGCGCCCAGCCAAGGCCTAGCGCATCGCCAATAAGGACAAAGGCCCGGGTCAGTTCTTTGGCATCGGCATCGCGATTGCTGGCCAATGCCGCCAAGCCAATGGCACCGTCGAGTTGTGCCATACGCACCAGTTTCGCCACCAGTTTGGCCGGAGCGCCGCCTGCCGACAATTTGTCGCCATAAGCTTCGGTTTGCGCGGCAACATCGGGGGTGAGCAATTCCTTGCGCGCAGCCGACAATATTTCGACAATCGGCGCATAATCGGCAATCGCCGCACCAACGCTGCGTCCTTCCTTGCCGTTGCGGATCATGTCCGCCATGTGCGCACGCGTTTCGACCGCCACTTGCTGGAACAGCATGATACGAGTGGCCTCAGGGATTTTGGCCGCGTCGATTTCAGCCCATAGCTCCGGCAATTCGAACAGGCGTTCGGCAATCGCAAAGGCCTCCACCACAATCCCGAGCGAGCAACCTTCCTCTTCGGCGAGTTCGAACGGATGCAGCATGCCCATGCGGTTGATCATGCGATTGGCAATCTTGGTCGCGATGATTTGTGGCCGCAGTTGGTGCGCAAGGATCGCATTGCGATGCGCCTTTGCCATCGGGTCGGGGAATGCGGCGAGCAGTTCTTCATCCATCGCGCTGTCTTGCGCCAATGGACTATGCTCTGCGGCATCTTGCGCTGCGAGCTTTGCGGTCGACAGCAGAACGGCAAGTTCAGGCCGGGTCAGACCATAGCCATCTGCCTCGCGCCGCAGATACTCGTCATTCCCCAGCAAACCCTCGACCGTGCGATCGAGCCGTCCCTGGCTTTCGAATATCTCCATCAAGCGGACATAAGCGGGCAGATCGCCTGCACCTCCGCTTTCGGAAATCGACAGCGCAAGGGTTTGGAGGCGGTTATCCTCCAGCACCAGCCCCGCCACGTCATCGGTCATGCTAGCAAGCAATTTGTTACGCGACTCAATTTTGAGTCGGCCTGCCGCCATCTCTGCATTGAGCGCGATCTTGATGTTGACCTCGTTATCCGAGCAATCGACGCCCGCGCTGTTGTCGATGAAGTCGGTGTTGATGCGCCCGCCCTTCAGACCGAACGAAATACGCGCCGCCTGGGTCACGCCCAGATTGGCGCCTTCACCAACAACCTTGGCGCGCAGGTCCTGCGCGTTAACGCGGATCGCGTCGTTTGCGGGATCACCGACTTCGACATTCGCTTCACCGGCGTCCTTGATGTAAGTGCCGATACCGCCGAACCAGATGAGGCCGACTTCGGCGCGCAGTATCGCCTTCATCAACGCCGCCGGTTCCATCACGCTATCTTCCACGCCAAGCAGCGCGCGCACTTGCGGTGAGAGCTTGATCTCCTTTTCGCTGCGCGCAAATACACCGCCGCCCTTGGAAATCAGCTTTGCATTATAATCCGCCCAGCTCGATCGTGGCAGGTTGAATAGCCGCTGCCGTTCCTTCCAACTGGTTGCCGGATCGGGATCGGGATCGAGGAAAATGTGGCGATGGTCAAAGGCCGCGACCAGTTTGATCGACTTGGAAAGCAACATGCCGTTGCCGAAGACGTCGCCCGACATGTCGCCGACGCCGGCAACCGTCACCGGCTCCTTTTGCACATCGATGCCCATTTCGGCGAAATGGCGCTGTACCGATACCCAGCCACCCTTGGCGGTGATGCCCATGGCCTTGTGGTCATATCCGACCGAGCCGCCGCTGGCGAAGGCATCACCCAGCCAGAATCCGCGTTCAAGCGCGATCGCATTTGCCACGTCGGAAAAGGTTGCCGTGCCCTTATCTGCCGCAACCACGAAATAGGGATCATCGCCATCGCGGATGACGACATCCTGCGGGTGGACGACCTTGTTATCGACTAGGTTGTCGGTGATCGACAGCAGCGTGCGGATGAAGATGCGATAGCTTTCGGTGCCCTCGGCCAACCATGCATCGCGGTCAACGCGCGGGTCGGGCAAGCGTTTGGGATAGAAACCGCCCTTAGCTCCGGTCGGAACGATCACCGCATTTTTGACGCGCTGCGCCTTCATCAGTCCAAGGATTTCGGTGCGGAAATCGTCGCGCCGGTCAGACCAGCGCAGGCCGCCACGCGCCACCGGCCCGGCACGCAAATGGATGCCCTCAACGCGGGGCGAGTAAACGAAAATCTCGCGCCATGGCAGCGGTGCCGGCAACCCGGGGACATGGGCGCTATCCAGCTTGAACGCCAATGCTTCCTTCGATGCCGGGGCAAAGGCATTGGTGCGCAACGTTGCACGGACAACTGCGTGCATCAGGCGCAGGATGCGGTCTTCATCGGCGGCGGCCACCTTGGCCAGACCCGCCTTGATTTCATCGTCGAGCTTTCCAGCCGTCGTCGCACGGTCACCCGCAAAAGCCGGATCGTGTAGTGCAGTGAACAACGACACAATGGCGCGCGCAATCCCGGCATTATTACCGAGCGCAGCGACAACGGTGGGGACACCATAATTAAGGCCTGTCTGGCGCAGGTAACGATGCCATGCGCGCAGCCAGACCACTGCCTGCGGCTCGAGCCCGGCAATGGTGATCAGCTGGTTGAACGCATCATTCTCCGCTTTGCCGTCGATTACCTGCGTCAACGCGGTTTCAATAATTTGCTTGCGCGCGAACAACGGCTCGGTCGATGCGCCGCCGCGCAGTCCAAGGTGGAAGTCGTGGATATGGGCGAGCTCACCAAGCGCGCTCGGCACCTGTTCGATTACATTAAAACCGAAATTTTCGAGCACCGGCACAACGTCGGAAAGCGGCATCGCTCCGCCGGCGTTGTACACTTTCAAGCTGAGTGTGCTGTCATCCTCGTCCTTGTCACGGATCAGACGCGACACACGCGAGTGATCGCGCTCCATCGCGAGCAGCCCGATCATGTCCTGCGCGGCCTCTTCGATCGCATATGCCATGCGGTGCGATTGCGGGAAAATGGCGGCGTAGCGTTCCATCAAAGCAGCAGCGCGTTTTTCATCGGTGACGCGCGCCAGTTCGGCCTCGACCGCAGGCTCCCACCCGCGCACCATCAATTGCAGGCGGCGATCAAGCGCAGCCTCGTCAAACACCACCGAGCGATCTTCAAGGTCGAGAAGGTAACGAAGCAGGCCAATGCCCCCATCTTCAAGCCCGATGGACCAGCCGAGCACGGTGGCACCGCGCGTTTCGGTCAGCATCGCTTCAATGGCGCGGCGCAGACCGGTGGAAATATCATCGCGCGGCAGCCAGACAAAGACAAACACGTGCCGCCCCAGCGCGGAACGCACCGCGAGCAGTTTGGGCCGCGGCCGATCGATCAGCGACATCGCGGTCAGCGTCACGCGCTCGAGGTCCGCAGGTTTGAACGATACCAGCAGATCGTGCGGCAACGAGGTCAGTGCATGCGACATGGCCTTGCCAGCATGCCCCGATGGATCGAAGCCGTAGCGTGCCAGCAAGTCGGAAAGCTGGGTACGCAGGAGCGGGATGCGCTCTGGCGGGGTCGCGAGCGCAGCGCTGGTCCAAAGGCCACCCGTTACCGAAAGTCCGGTCAGCTTGCCGCCTTCGCGAACAGGCACCACCAATATGTCCAGCTGAACCGAACGGTGCACCGTCGAAACACGGCTCGATTTGAGGATCAACGGCGCTTCACCGCCGTCGGCAAAAAAGCGGGTGGCGCGTATGATGCTTTCACCAGACAGCAAGGCGACATCGCTCGATCGGGCGAGCCCCAGCCGTTCCACACGCTCGCTGCCACCCATGATGCGCTCGTGTGCCAAAACCGTCATCGCGCCGTCGATGAACCAGCGCATCAGCGCCGCGCCCTCACCGTCGGGCAGGCTGTCGGCATCGGCCGCCATCGCGCTTTGCATCTTTCGCCAATCGGTCACGGCGCAGCGAACATCCTGCAGCACCGCATTCAGATTGGCGGCAAGCGCGCGACGTTCCTTCGCATCGATCCGCGAAGTCTCGACATAGATGAAGCTTTCGCGATTGCCCGTCAGGCCGCGCTTCTCGCTCAGGGCGGTGAGGTTGCCGGACTTGTCGCGTTCGACATCGACAACCGGGTGGATCAAGCGTTCGATAGCGACATTCGCGGCAGCCAAGGCCGCGGCGACCGAATCCACGAGGAAAGGCATGTCGTCATTGATCAGGGCAATGCGCATCGCAAGGCGGCCAGATGCATCTGCGAAAGTATCGATGGCGATATTGGGCTTGCCGCTGCTGCGTTTTCCGGCAGTCGCGAGCATGAAATCCACCGCCTGTGCGAGCGCCGCCTTGTCCAATCCGTCAACCTCGCCGGGAAGCGCCGTTGCCAATATCGTTGCAGCCAAGGGTTTTGCCAATTTGGGATCGGCACTCGCCATGTCGTTCACTCCGCATCATTTGGGGGGTCGCATGCCCCTTTGATTTTCTTTGCCCTATGCCGTTGTTGGAACGGCCAAACAACAAGATAGTTGCGATTGTAACGATTTTTACGCTGCGGAAACGGATGCGCTTGCCGAGCCGCTACCGCTCGGTTACCACATCGCAACAACAGCATAAAGTGAAGGGGAAGCACGGATGGACCGTCGGCTGACATGGTACATATTGGCAGGAATGGTCCTGGGTGTGATCGTCGGGCAGGTCTTGCACGCTTATGTCGACCCCGCCGTGGTGAAGGAATCGGTCGCCCCCTGGCTGAAGCTGTTGTCCGATATCTTCCTGAACCTCATCAAATTGCTGGTCGCGCCCTTGGTGCTCTCCACCATTGTCGTCGGCATAGCGAATATGGGCGATAGCAGCGCGCTGGGCCGCATCGGTTTCCGAGCGATCAGCTGGTTCATCATCGCCAGCCTGATTTCGATCGGGCTTGGCCTCATCATGGTCAACCTGTTCCAACCCGGTGTAGGCGCGCCCATCCCCGAGGCCGCCGAAGCGGCGAAGGCGGTGGGTGAGGTCAAAGACCTGAAGGCGACCGAGTTCATCCTCTCAATATTCCCGAAAAATGCCATTGAGGCGATGGCGACCAACAATATCCTGCAAATCCTGGTCTTCTCGATCTTCGCCGGCGTTGCCTTGTCGGCAATCGGCGAAAAGGGCGCATCGCTCGTTCGCGGTGCGGATGCGCTGGCCGAAATGATGCTGCAGGTAACCGGTTATGTCATGCGCTACGCACCGGTCGCGGTTTTTGGCGCAATCGCCAATGTTGTCGCCGCAAGCGGGCTCGACATTTTGGGTACCTATCTAGAGTTGCTCGTCGAATTCTATCTTTCGCTGGTACTGCTCTGGATTATCCTGCTGACGGTCGGCGCGATCTTCCTGCGGCAACGTATCTGGACGCTGATCCGTTATATCCGCCAGCCGCTGATGATCGCCTTTTCGACTGCATCATCCGAAGCGGCGCTGCCCAAGATGTTTGAACAGCTTGATCGCTTTGGCGTGCCCCGCCGCATATCGGGCTTCATCCTGCCGCTGGGCTACAGCTTCAACCTCGATGGTTCGATGATGTATATGAGCTTTGCGACGATCTTCATCGCGCAGGCCTATGGCATCGACCTATCGATCACGACGCAGATTATGATCCTACTGACGCTGATGATTTCGTCCAAAGGTATCGCTGCGGTGCCGCGCGCTTCGCTGGTGGTCATCACCGGCACGCTGGCTATGTTCGGATTGCCCGTCGAAGGCGTCGCGATCATTCTCGCGATCGACCAGTTCCTCGACATGGGCCGCACCGCGACCAACGTTGTCGGCAATGCGGTTGCCACCTCGGTGATCACCAAGTGGGAGGGCATGCTGGAGGTGGAAGAGCCCGAATTTGTCGAGCATCCACATGCCCCCGCACATACAGCTCATGGCGGTGCGAGAGGCCTCGAACTTGCCGAGGATATGGTCGAGGACGAACGGACGAAAAAGTAATTATCGGGCGCGGAGTATTTCGACCAGCCGGTCGACATCCTCTACGTCTTGATACAGTCCGAAACCGATGCGCAGCACGTCGCCGCGCACATCGGTTATGACATTCCGGCTTTCCAGGTCCGCGTGCAGCGCAGCGGTATCCGGCCCTTTATAGGCCAAGAAACGGGCATGATTCCCACTACCAGACGGATTGAGAAGACGGAAATCCGGCAATGCATTGGCGTCGATAAAATGTTTCTGCAGCTTGGCAACATAAGCCGATATCGTGGAAGTCGTCAGTCCCTCTGCATCGAGCATCCGCCGCACAGCATTGAAGCGATAGAGGCCGGATGAATCGAACGTGCTTCCCAAAAATCGACCGCCATCCTGCGCATAGCCCACTGCGCCGGGAGGCAACGCCAAATCCTCGAATGCCGCATACCAGCCAGTGATGACTGGCTTGGGTGCAAATCCCGGCGGTGCATGGAGGAAACAGACCCCCTCCCCCGCCATGGCATATTTATAGCCGCCTGCGACGTAGAAAACGCCATCAGCTATTGCCGACAAATCGGTCTCTATCGCCATGAAGCCATGATAGCCATCGATGACAACCCAAGGACCTTCGGGTTGTGCGAGCGCCGCCAACCTCTCCAGGTCGGTGATGATCGCCCCCGAGTTGAACAGCACATGGCTGGCAAAGATGAGGTCGAAATCACTTGCCTCTGCGGTGGCGGTCAGTTTGTCCGCCGATACAGTGGAGAGAATTGCTTCCCCAGCCTCTACCCAGCGGGCCATTTGCCTGCGAAAGCTGTGAAACTCGCCATCGGTGGCCAGCACCCGCACCGGCCGTTTTGGAATGGCGGAAAAGATACGGACGAGAAAGTCGTGCGTGTTTGGCGAGAAGGCAATCGTCGATGGATCGGGCAGGCTCAATTCGCGCGCGATGTGGCGCTGCGCCTCACCCCAAACCGGCCCCATGATGTGGCCCCATTTCAGGTCCGCCATACGGGCCGCATCTTCCCAAGCCGCCGTCTGACCATCGAAACTGGCATCGGGCCACAGATGGTGGCTGTGCGCTGCAAAATGCAGCCGGTCCGGATTGGCAGAGAGCGCGCGGGAGAAGAGGTGTTTGTAGGTCACAATTCGGTTCTCAACGACCAAAGCTCAGGAAATGCCCGCTTCCCCAGCGTGCCTTGCAAATAACTGACCCCGGCCGTGCCACCCGTACCGCGTTTTCCGCCAATCACGCGCTGAACTGTTAAGACATGCTTGTGCCGCCAGGTCGCCATGGCATCGTCCAAGTCTACCAGTTTCTCGGCAAGCTGGTACAATTCCCAATATCGATCGGGTTCGCGATAGACGGTCAGGAAGGCGGCTTCGACCGACGCGTCCGGTGTATATGGCTGGCTGACATCGCGATGCAGCACTGCGTCCGAAATAGGCAGCCCAGCCCGCGCAGCGGCGGCAATGGCATCGTCCCAAATGCTGGGTGTCTGCAGCGCATTGCGCATTGCCGCCTGTGCCTCGGGTCGGTCTTCCTGATATTTCAGGAAGCCCCCGTCCTTCAGCCCGAGCAGATATTCAACCGTGCGGAACTGGTCCGACTGGAAGCCAGAGCTGGGCCCCAGTACGTGCCGGAAGCGCGTATAATCAGACGGTGTCATCGTCGACAGCACATCCCAGCTCAGCGTCATCACCGCTTGGATGCGGCTGACCCGCGCAAGCGCCTTATAGGCTGGAACCAACGCGTCCGCCTGAATCTGGCTTTTTGCCAGATGCATCTCGCGGATGATCTGTTTCAGCCAGAGTTCCTTGGTCTGGTGGATGATGATGAACAGCATCTCGTCATCCAGTTCGGATTGCGGATGCTGACAGGCAAGAAGGTCATCGAGCGCAAGATAGCGGGCGTAGGTCATATCGGTCATGACTGACCGATACAGTTTCATTTGAAACTATACCAGACTTTGCGTTTGGCTTTGCATTTTGGATTGTCGAGCTATTGTGGCCAGAGGGAGAGGCCATATGGAATTTAAACGCCGCGAAATGCTGGCAACGCTCGGGACGGCGCCATTGCTTATGGGGGCAGTGCAATCCCCCGTCATCATTTACCGCGCCAAGCGCATCGTCACGATGGACGCTAAACTGCCAACCGCAATCTATGTTGCAGTGGCCGATGGAATGATCCTGGGCGTCTCGAACAATGTTGGCGCGCTCGAGCCCTTAATCGGCAACCGGGAATTCACCTTCGACAACCGTTTTGAAAATGCGGTGCTGATGCCCGGCTTTATCGATCCGCATGTCCACCCGATGCAATCGGCCATCATGCTCAACCTGCCTTTTGTTGCTCCCGAAGATTGGGTGTTGCCGTCGCATACATATAAGGGTGCGCAGACGCCCGCGGCTTATCGTGTGCGGCTGAAGGAGGAAATGGCGCGGTCAAAGGCTGAACCCTTCATCTGCTGGGGGCATCATGAACTGTTCCACGGCCCAATCGATCGCAACGAACTCACGCGGATTGCTCCGGACCGGCCTTTGATAATCTGGCAACGCAGCTTTCACGAAGTGATCCTCAACGATGCAGCGATGAAACTATGGGGACTCGCAGATCGCGCTGCGTTCGATGCGCTGATCAAGGCGGGGCATGCCGACCCGGCGCATGCCGATTATGACAAAGGCATATTTGCCGAAACCGCGCTGATGGCCGCCGTCGGCAAGATGCGCCCCTATCTGGTCACGCCGGAACTGATCCAGCGCGGGATGGGCGAGATGAAGCGCATGATGCTGGCAAGCGGCGTGACCACCGTTTCCGACATGGCGACCGGGGTATTTGCGAGTTTCGATGTGGAAGCGGGACTGATCAAGGCCGCGTTCGAACGGTCTGACAATCCCTCGCGTTTAATGTTGATGCCAATGGCCTCGCAAGTCGCCACTGATGTGGAACTTGATGGCTGGTACAATGCTATGAAAGGCAAATGGTCATCGCCGCACATTCGTGTGGACCGGCGAGTCAAAATGCTCGCCGACGGCGCCTTTTTTGCGCAGAACATGATGATGAACCCGCCGGGTTATATCGACGGGCACCAGGGAAAATGGATCACACCGCCCGATGTAGTGACATCGCAATTCAGACGTTTCTGGGAAGCAGGGTTTTCACTCCATATCCATGTTAATGGCGATATGGGACTTGATGTCGTTCTCGATGGGCTCAACCCGCTCAGCCAGCGGGAAGGACAAACCATCACGCTCGAACATCTCGGTTACTCAACCGAAGCGCAAAATACCCGGATCGCCAAAATGGGTCTGATGGTGTCTGCCCAGCCCAATTATATCCGCGTGCTCGGTGATGCTTATGCCAAGCATGGACTGGGTCCGGAGCGTGCGGCGCATATGAACCGGCTGGGTTCTCTTGAACGGCTTGGCATTCCACTGGGGCTGCATAGCGACTTCAACATGGCGCCAATCGATCCACTCTACCTCGCGTGGATCGCATCAAACCGCATTACCATCGGTGGCAAGGCCAAAGCCCCGGACGAACGGATCAGCGTAGACAAGGCGCTTCGTGCGATCACCATCGATGCAGCGCGGGTGATCGGCATGGATTCAATGATTGGGTCGATAACGGCGGGCAAGAAGGCCGACTTCACCGTACTCGCCAGCGATCCTTACGAACTGGGCCGCGAGCGCTTGCACGAAGCAAAGGTCCTCGGCATTGTATTTGAAGGGCGGCATCGCGCATTATGACCGAATGAAGGAGCCACAGATGAGCAAAATCGCAAACAGCTTTTCCGAATTCTGGCCGATATACCTGCGCGCACATAGCGTGCCGCTGTGCCGGGCGTTGCATTATTGCGCGTCGATTTGCGGGTTGTTTGCAGTCGCGATGGTGGCGCTAACCGGCAATCTGTGGTGGATCGCTTTTGGGTTGGTTGGTTCCTACGCATTTGCCTGGGCCGGGCATTTCAAGGTCGAGAATAATGTGCCCTTGACCTTCAAACACCCGCTCTGGTCATTAATCGCCGATTACCGGATGTTCTTTCTATGGGCGGGCGGTCGGTTGGGGCAGCATCTCACCGCAGCGGGTGTCAGCGCCAAGGGTTAACCCAAAAGCGCATCAAGCCATTTTTCGACCAGCGCCCCGGCCTCTTCCCGGCTGAACGGCGCGTCGCCAAGGCTGAGTTCGAGCCAAAGCCCATCGACCAATGCTGTCAGCGCGACAGCGGTCAATCGATGGTCACCGGGCCGGCAGGCAGCGAGCAGCGTTTCCAGATCGGCGCGATAATCGCGGTAAATTTCGCCATGCAGCCCTGCAATATGTGGGTCGGTCTTGGTCAATGCCCAAAAGGCGAGCCAGGTCGCCAGCAATTCGGGGTCGGCAATCGGCGGTACGAAACTCGCTGTCAGATAGGCAAGCAGGCGGTCGCGCGGGGCATCGGGTGCTGCAGCAACGGCATCAGCCAACGCCTTCTGCACCCGATCGCCCGTCGAGCGATAGGTCGCAGCGATCAACGCATCGATGCCATCATAATAATGGCGGAGCAGCCCCGGCGATACGCCCGCTTCGGTACAGATCACCCGCACCGAAGTTCCCTGCACGCCATTGCGAGCGAGCGCGTGCGCGCAAGCCGCAATCAATGCGTCGCGCCGGGCATCGGCGCTTTCGCGCGTGAAGGATGATCGGGCTGCTTGCATATTGTTATACACTCGTATAACAACTGTTTCATCATGGCAAGCATCCATAAACTCGACACTGGTCACGACCCGTTGGACGGCTGGAGCCTTCCGGCCTGGACTTATAACGACGCGGAATTCGCCCAGCTCGAAATCGACCGCATTTTCCGCCCCGGCTGGCAGGTGGTCTGCCATGTTTCGGATGTGCCCAATGCGGGTGACTGGCACAGCCTCGACTATGTCGGTGAAAGCGTCATCGTCGTGCGCGGGCAAGACATGCAGTTGCGCGCCTTCACCAATGTCTGCCGCCACCGTGGAAGTCGGCTGGTCGACGGATCAAGTGGCTGCGCCAAAAAGCTGGTCTGCCCCTATCACGCCTGGACCTATGATTTGGATGGCCGGCTTACCGGCGTTCCCGATAGTGCCAGCTACCCCACGCTCGACAAGGGCAAGGCGGGGCTGGTGCCAGTGGACATGGAAATCTGGCGTGGCTTCATCTTCGTTCGTCTCGAAAGCGGTGGCCCCTCGGTTGCCGAGATGATGGCCCCCTATGAAGATCAGGTTGCGCCCTATCGGTTCGAAGAATTGAAGGCATTGGGCCGCGTCACGCTGCGCCCGCGCGATGTGAACTGGAAGAATGTCGGCGACAATTATTCCGACGGTCTGCACATTCCGGTCGCGCATCCCGGCCTGACCCGCCTGTTCGGCAAAAGCTATGGTGTCGAGGCCGAGCCGCATGTTGATCGCATGTGGGGCGACCTTGTCGACCGGCCATCGAACAACTGGTCCGAACGCGCCTACCAGAACCTTTTGCCCTCGGTTCCGCATCTTCCGGAAGCAAACCAGAAACGCTGGCTCTATTTCAAGCTTTGGCCCTCGGTCGCGTTTGATGTTTACCCCGATCAGGTCGATTTCATGCAGTGGCTGCCCACTGGGCCGACCACCTGCCTGATCCGCGAAATCAGCTATGTTTTCGATGATGAACGCCGTGAAATGAAGGCCGCGCGCTATCTCAACTGGCGCATCAATCGGCAGGTCAATGCAGAGGACACCGCGCTGATCACGCGGGTGCAGGAAGGCATGGCGAGCCGCACCTTCTCGATGGGCCCGCTGTCCGACAAGGAAGTCTGCCTCAAAAGCTTTTGCGCACGCATCCGCGATCTTATCCCGGAAGCCCGCCTCGAAAAACGCCCGGCACCGGGCTGGAGCCACAAATGACCCAGAAATATGATGCTGTGATCATCGGCGGCGGCCATAACGGCCTTGTCTGCGCCTTCTACCTCGCCCGTGCGGGCATGAAAGTGCGCATCGTCGAGCGCCGCGATGTCGTGGGCGGAGCAGCCGTAACCGAGGAATTCCACCCCGGTTTTCGAAACTCGGTCGCGAGCTACACAGTCAGCCTGCTGCAACCCAAGGTGATTGCCGACATGCGCTTGGCCGATCATGGCTATCGCGTGATCGAGCGCCCGATCAGCAACTTCCTGCCGCAGGAAGATGGCGGGTACCTGAAACTCGGCGGCGGGCTGGAACGTACGCAGGCTGAGTTTGCCCGTTTTTCCAAACATGATGCACAGGTCCTGCCAGAATATTACGACATGCTGGAAGGCGTCGCCGATGTGTTACGCGATCTGGCGCTCAAATCGCCACCCAATGTCGGCGAGGGCCTGAAGACGTTGTTTGATGGTGCGCGTCAGGGCATGGGTCTTGCCCGCCTGTCGCTGTCGCAGCAGCGCGATGTGCTCGACCTGTTCGTCAAATCCGCGCGCACCTTCTTAGATAGCTGGTTTGAAAGCGAAGCTGTGAAGGCTGCCTTCGGTTTCGATGCGGTGGTCGGCAACTATGCCAGCCCCGATACGCCGGGCAGCGCCTATGTCCTCCTCCACCACGTCTTCGGCGAGGTGAATGGCAAGAAAGGCGCGTGGGGCCATAGCGTCGGCGGGATGGGCAACATCACCCAGATCATGGCCAAGGTGTGCCGCGAGCATGGCGTCGAAATCAGCCTTGAAAGCCCGGTATCGCGGGTATTGGTTGATGGCGGCAAGGTCGCAGGCGTGCGCCTTGAAAGCGGCGAGGAAGTGATCGCCGACCGTGTGATTTCGAATGTCGGGCCGAAACTGTTGTACGAACGCATGTTCGACGACAGCGATTTGAAACCCGAATTCAAACGCCGCATCAAGGGCTTCAAGGCAGGCAGCGGCACCTTCCGCATGAATGTTGCCTTGTCCGTACTGCCCAAATTCACCTGCTTGCCCGAACCTGGCGAGCATCACCAGTCGGGCATCATCATCGCCCCGACGCTCGATTATATGGACGAGGCGTTCCTCGATGCGAAACGCTATGGCTGGTCGAAGCGGCCGATTGTTGAGATGCTGATCCCCTCTACCGTTGACGACAGCCTAGCCCCTCCGGGCCAGCATGTGGCCAGCCTATTCTGCCAGCAATTCGCGCCTGAGTTGCCAGATGGCCGCGATTGGGATGCCGAGGAAGGCAAGGCTGCCGATACCATCATCGACACGGTCGAAGCCTATGCCCCCGGTTTCCGTGCCTCGATCCTCGGGCGCCAAATCCTCAGCCCGAAGGGGTTGGAGCGCAAATTCGGCCTTGTCGGTGGCGACATCATGCACGGCAATATGAACCTCGACCAATTGTGGTCAGCTCGTCCGGTGCTGGGTAATGGCGCCTATCGCGGTCCATTAAAGGGGCTCTATATGTGCGGCGCAGGCACGCATCCGGGTGGCGGTGTTACCGGCGCGCCGGGGCACAATTGCGCTCAGGAAGTGCTGGCCGACCGGTCGGTGCTCGGCAGGGTTTTCCGCCGCGCCCACCAGTAAAGCGGCAGGCCAGCGAACATCAACACGATGCTCAAGCCGCTGACTTCGATACCAGCGCCCCAAAGGCTCCAGACACCAAAGGCGAGGCCCAGAAGCGCAAAGGGCACAGCGACCCGGCGTTTCAGGGCCACCGCTGCACAGGCGAGGTAAAGCCACAAAGTCACCGATGTGGTCAGAAGCGCCATGAAGGTGAAAAGCCCCGCCATCGACTGGCTGCTATTTGCCAGAATAAGCAAGCTGCCCAATATGGTCGCAGAAAGCAGGCCGTTGATTGGAACGCCATTTTCGGTGACCCGCGCGAACCATTCAGGCATCATCTTGCGCTTGGCCATCTCCAGAGGGAGTTCGCCTTGTACCAGCGTCCAGCCATTGACCGCCCCGATCGCACTGATCGCAGCGAATGCCGCAACCATCGATGCAGGGCCGGGTGACCAGAAAGTAGAGACAAAAAGCTCAAACGGCGCAGGCGAAGCCGCGACCTGATCGGCGGGCAACATCAGGGTGATGCCCGAACAGACGACCAAATAGATTATACCGGAGAGAAGCGCGCCGTAGAATGTTGCACGCGGAACATTGCGTTGCGGATTGTCGATCTTGTGCGAAGCGGCGCAAGCGGCCTCGAAACCGATCATCGCCCAAAGCGTCATCGCGGCAGCCGTGTTGACCGACGGGAGTGAAAGCCCCTCTTCCGGGAAAGGTGCCAATGCGGCGGTTCCTTCGCGGCCGAAAATCACACCGATCAGGATGGCGACGACAATCAATGGCGTCAGCTTGAGGAGCGTCGTCACCACCTGGAACGAACCAGCCGAACGCACCCCAAGCAGGTTTACGCCGGTCATCGTCCAGATAACAGCAAGCGCCGTGAGCGACGGATGTTCGCCGAGCACCGGAAGGAAACTCGACATATAGGAAGTGGCACCAACGGCAATGGTGACACAGCCGGTCCACACCGAAACCCAAAAGGCAAATCCGATCAGGAAACCGGCGAGGGGACCAAAGCTGCGCTCGACCAGTTCGGCAGGGCCGATAGCGCCTTCATGGCTGGCCGTGAGTTTGGCGAGGACATGCGCAAGGCACAACGCCCCGGCAATCGTCACTGCCCAGCCTGCGATCGCATTCCAGCCAAAGGGCGCCAGTCCCTGCGGTAACAAGAATACCCCAGAGCCGATCATATTGCCCATGACCAGAGCCACGGACATGAAAAAGCCGAGCTTTTGGCCCGGCTTTTTCGTTTCTTCGTTCATCAATCCCGCGATCAGAAATCGCGGCTGAATTTAAGGCCGATCACCCGTGGCTTGATGATCGTATCGTAGAATGCACCACCCGTTGGTGTGCTGGGCGTAACGCCCGTACCACAAACAGTTTCGACGCAAGATACGCCGGTGTTCACGACACCAAAAGAGTCGAACAGGTTGGTTGCAAAGGCTTCAATGCTCCACAAGTCGTTCTTCACACCGAAGCTGAAGTCGACAGTGGTGTATGCGCCGAGGTTGCCCTTGAGTGCTTTCTGCGCAGTACGCAGGTCGGTAGCGCGGCTACCGGTATGATTTGCCGCGAGTTGGACATGGCCGTTCCAGTCCGAAATCGGGAATTCATAGCGCGCAATCATATTACCCTTGAATTTGGGGGTAACCGGCAGGCGTGACCCAGCAGGTGCAAGCAGGGCGTTGCCCGGCGTGGTGCAATCAAAGGTAGCATTCGCGATGCGGCAGAAATCGCGACGGATTTCGGCATCGTTATAGCTGAAGCCCGCGTTGAGGCTGAAACCGCCCTGACGGTAACCGACATCCATTTCGACACCGCGAATACGCGCGATACCGGCGTTCCGGATTTCGGTCAGGCCGTTGGCACCAAGGAACGAAAGCTGGATGTTGTTCCAATCTTCCTGATAGACGGCACCGTTGAAGCGGAATGCGCCGAAAGTGGTCTTCCAGCCAAGCTCGTAATTGTCGAGTTCATCCGGGCCATAAGGCGGGAGCGTACCGCGGCGGTTGATACCACCAGGACGGAAACCGCGTGACCAGGTTGCATAGACCAACGCGTCATCGTTGATCTTGTAGGTCGCATTCAGCTTGTGGATGAAATCGCTGTCCGATGTGTTCTTGTCCACATTGGTGCAAGGGGCACCGGGCAGGATCGGGGTAGCAAAGGTTCCGGTCGGGTTGTCGCGGAATTCTGCTCCCGTGGTGGTGACGCAGCGGGCAACACCTGTGTTCCGCGAATATCCGCGGGCAAAGCCAAAGAAGCCAAACAGCGAGTTGTCATACTTATAAACGCGCGCGCCACCGGTCAGCGTCAGCTTGTCGGTAACGTCAAAGCTGAGCTCACCAAATGCGGCATAGTCGCGATCGGTGCGCAGCTGCTTGGTCAGCCAGATATTGCTGTCGGTTCCCGGAACGGTGATGCTGTCAGCGATATCGTCGATGATGTAGTTCTGCTCAATATTGTGTGTCTGGCGTTGCCAGAACAGACCACCGATGAAGCGAAGCGAAGCATCCTGCGGCGATGAAACGCGGAATTCGGCAAAGCTCTTACGATAACGGTCGATACCCTGGATATACTGGTTGGGGCTGACATAATCGCCAGCATTGTCATACCAGTAAGCACCATATCCCGACAAAGCGTCGTAGAAATAGCCATAGTCCGAATAGTCACTCTGGGTTTCAGTCTTGCGCCGCAGATGGCCGCCGGTGAGCGTCATATCCCAGTTGCCGATTTTACCCTCAATCGTCATCGCAGCCTGGATCCACTTATCCTTGCTGCCTTCGGGGTTGTACTGGACGGTGGTATATTTACCGCTCGACTGGCCGGAGCGCTCACGCGCATAACTGCCTTCGGTATTCTGAATCTGGCCCATCAAGGTCGGCTTGATGGTCCAATTTTCGTCAAGATCGATACCGAGTGCAAGGCGTGCACCATAGGTTTCGGCATCGTTGTAGTTTTTCTCAACAAGGGCAGCGTTGTTTTGTGTGATGCCAGATGTCGGATAGGTGCGCGATCCGGGCAGGTTATCGATATAGCCGCCATCGTCGCGATACCAGCCGACCAGGCGCAAGGCTGCACTGTCACTAAGCGGCGCGTTGATGAAACCTTCGAATACCGAACCAAAGTCGCCATGGGCGACATTGTTGATCTCGACACCGGCATTTCCGTAGAAACCTGAAGTGTCAGGCGCATTGGTCACCAGCTTGAGCGTGCCCGCCATCGAGCTTGCACCATAGAGCGTGCCCTGCGGCCCGGCGAGCGCTTCGACACGGGCAAGGTCATAAGCATGAATGTCGAGCGCACCCTGGATCGTGGTAATCGGCATTTCGTCCAAATAGGTACCAACGGTCGGAAGCGACGCTGAGTGGTTGGCATTTTCACCCGAAGCCACGCCGCGGAAATAGACCTGCGCGAAGCCAGGTCCACCCTGCTGGATGGTCACCGAGGGAAGGAATTTCACGACATCGGCAAATTCATTGACCTGCAGTTGGTCAAGCTTCTCGGTTCCAATCGCGGTGATCGCGACGGGAACGTCTTGCAAATTCTGTTCGCGCTTCTGCGCGGTAACGACGATTTCGTCGGTGTCTTCCGCCGCAGCTGACTGGGCATAGGCGGGAAGTGAAATTGCGACCGAACTTGAAGCCAGAAGCGTCGCGACCGCTGTACGTACATGCTTATTGCGTAGTGATTTGCGCATTGCGCACCCTCCATTATGTTGCAATGCCGCAATCCCACATATTTCTGGAATCATGGCAAGATTTTTTCGTCTAATGACGTGTTTGGGCCAAATTATTCCGTCTGCTGTGGCTTTGGCGCAACGCTGCCATCAATCGTCGACAAAAGGGAAACCGATGTCCTGCTGGCGTTCTTACCCGAAAGGGCTTGCCAACTACTGACTGCGCGTTAGGGCATATTCAAACAGGGTGAGGGACCGATCCGTATATGCAAACTTCCATGGCTTTGCTTGGCAAGCGGCGTTTCCTGCCACTTTTCGTCACCCAGTTCCTGAACGCGTTCAACGACAATTTCTTCAAGATGGCGATGGTGATGTTGATCACCTATTCCATCCTGCAGGGCGGAGAAGCCGAAGAAGCCTATTACAATGCGCTTGCGGGTGGCATTTTCATCCTGCCCTTCTTCCTGCTGTCGGCAATTTCAGGCCAGTTGGCAGACAGCGGCGACAAAACCCGCATCATCCGTTTGGTCAAAACCGCCGAGATCTTCATCATGATTGTCGGAGCAGCCGGTATCTGGCTGCACAATATCCCGCTGATGTTCCTCGCGCTTTTTGCCATGGGCGTTCATTCGACCTTTTTCGGCCCGATCAAATACGGCATCCTGCCGCAGCACCTTAAAGACGACGAAGTGCTCGGCGGTACCGGCCTCGTCGAAGCCGGCACCTATATTGCGATCCTGAGTGGTACGATCGTAGGCGGGATTTTGGACCCCAAGATTTCCGCTGTGGCCGTTATTCTTGTTGCATTGATCGGTCGCGTAACCGCACAATTCGTTCCCGCAGCACCACCGGAAGACGATGCGCCCAGCGGCAAGATCGACTGGAACATTTTCCGTTCGAGCTGGCGCCTTGTGCGCGACACGATGCATGTGCCGCGCCTGTTCCTCGCGATCATGGCCATCAGTTTTTTCTGGGCTATCGGTGCAGTCCTTGCAGCGCAATTCCCGCCGATGGTCAAAAATGCCCTAGGCGGCGATAATACCGTCGCGACCATGTTTACCGCCATTTTCTCGGTGGGCGTCGCCATTGGTTCGGTGCTGATCAACCGCATTCTCAACGGCTCTGTTTCAGCGAAATATGCGCCGGCTTCGGTGTTGATCATGGCGGCTTTTGTTCTGTTGCTTTGGTGGGCAGTCAAAGGATGGGTGCATGTGCCCGACAACCCGCAAGATGCGGATGCGTTGCTGAACTATGCTGAATTCTGGGCATTGCGCCAGGGTGACATCATCTTGTTTGCGCTTATGGGAATAGCCGTGGCCGGCGGCATGTTCGTAGTGCCGCTATACGCGTTCCTCACCACTACGGTCGGCAAATCGCAAACGGCCCGCACGGTTGCGGCAAACAATATCGTGAATTCTGGTGCGATGGTGATCGGCGCGTTGGTTTACAGCCTGCTGACGGCGATGAACATCAGCACAGCCGATACATTGTTCCTGATTGCTGCTGCGTGCCTCGTTTCAGCATGGATCAGCTGGAAACTGCACCTCGCCTGCGATTGAAGGCGTCAGGCGATGAAGGTGTAGAACACCGTAAAGAATGCGCCAAAGCTGATCAGGAACAGGTGCGTATCTTCGCGTTGCCACCATTTCGCAGCAACTGGCCGCCACTTCGCAGGCACAGCAAGCACATGCGGCGCCAGTTCCTGACGGAAGGGGTGCTGTGCACCTTCACTCGATTGAACCAGCTGTCGTTGCATCGCGATTGTCCCTTAATGCTTTCGTTACCTGGGACGTTAACGTTTCATTAGGGATATTGGCGAGGCACAAAGGTGGTTAATCACGGCCGTGAGGCCGACCGTGCCATTTTGCTACAGATTTTGTGGATTGGTGCCCCTGGCCCGACTCGAACGGGCACACCTTTCGGTACTCGATTTTGAGTCGAGCGCGTCTACCAATTCCACCACAGGGGCAGTGAGGGGGAGCCTCTAGCGAAGCTCCCGCCCGGGCGCAAGCCTACTTGCGCAGTTCGCGTTCCAATGTCTTATGCGTCGACTTGCCATAAGGTGGTTTGAACCCGGCCATGCCAGCAACATCCATTGCAGGCTGGCGGTAAACCGCGCGCATATGGCTGAACGTCTTGAAACCATCGGCGCCATGATAATTGCCCATGCCGGAAGGGCCGATGCCGCCAAAGGGCAGGTCTTCCATGGCATTATGGAAAATCACGTCGTTAACGGTCGCCCCGCCCGAAATGGTGCGGGTGAGGACGCGTTGTTCCTCTGCCTTGTCGCTACCGAAATAATATAGGCCCAATGGACGATCATGCGCGTTCACATAATCGATCGCCTCGTCCATTGACGAATAGGTCATGACGGGAAGGATCGGGCCGAAAATTTCCTCCTGCATCACTTTCATGTCATCATTGACGTTGCGAACGATGGTCAACGGCATCTTGTTGCCGTTCGACGAGCCAAAATCCTCATTGGCCGGATTTACCTCGATCAGTTCGGCACCTTTTTCCTTGGCATCGGCAAGATAGCCTTGCAGCCGGTCATAATTGCGGCCGTTCACAACCGATGTGTAATCATCATTGTTGAGCAACGAGGGATAGAGCGTCGAAACGCCATTGACGACGCCGTCGATCATTTCCTGTTCCTGCTCTTTGGCGACAAGCAGGTAATCGGGCGCAAGGCAGATTTGCCCGGCATTCATCATCTTGCCGAGCGCGATGCGTTCACCTGCCTTTTTCTTATCGGCACTCCGCCCGATAATCGTCGGCGATTTGCCGCCCAGTTCAAGCGTGACGGGCACCAGGTTGTCCGCTGCTGCGCGCATGATGTGCTTGCCAACGCTGGTGGCGCCGGTGAAGATCAGGTGGTCGAACGCAAGTTTGGAAAAGGCCGTGCCAACCTCAACCCCACCGGTAAAAACCGCCATTTCCTCTTCGGCGAAATATTTGGGCACCGCTTCGGCAAACACCTCTGCCACGCGTTCGGTATATTCGGACGGTTTGATCATGGCGCGGTTGCCCGCTGCCAATATACCGGCCATCGGCACCATCACCATGCCAACGGGGAAATTCCAGGGCGCGATGACCCCGACAACACCCTTTGGCTGGTAAACCACGTCTGCTTTCGCCCCGATCAGCCCGAGCGGGAAAGTCGGCTTGCGCTTTTCGTTGCGCGCCCAGCTTTCAAAATGCTTTTTCGCGTGCTTGAGTGCACTCACCGATGGCATGATGTCGGTCATCAATGTCTGTTCGGTGCTGCGATGCCCGAAATCGGCCGAAACCGCCTGAGCAAACACATCCTTGTAATCGATAAGCAGCGCAATCGCGCGGTCCATGCGATCGCGCCGGACCGACATCGGCTCCGGCATGGCTGAGGTAAAAGCTGCCTTCTGCTTTTGCAGAACGGTTTGCATATCTGCGGTCATGTCTCACTCCTCTATTTAACTGGTGGATTAACATTTGTGCATAAGAATGCAACGCGTCTGCACATTGTATTGCGGCGTACAGGTGATTAAGGGCGAATCCGTAACGTCTCCCAAGCCTAAGGCGCAATAAAAGGAATGCATCCATGAGCAGCACCGATCCCGTCGTCATCCTATCCTATGCCCGCACCCCCATGGGCGGCATGCAGGGCGTGCTTTCGGATTTGGCCGCAACCGATCTGGGCGCAACCGCTGTCAAAGCAGCAGTCGAGCGCGCTGGCGTATCGGGCGACGATATCGAACGCATCTATATGGGCTGCGTGCTGCCTGCCGGGCTCGGTCAGGCCCCTGCCCGCCAAGCGGCATTGAAGGCGGGTCTCCCCAAATCGGTACAGGCTACCACCGTCAACAAGGTATGCGGCAGCGGCATGCAGACCGTGATCATGGGCGCAGAAGCCATCGCCGCTGGCTCGGTCGACTATGTCATCGCCGGCGGCATGGAGAGCATGACCAACGCACCTTATATCCTGAAAAAGCATCGCAGCGGTGCGCGCATCGGCCATGATACCGCCTATGACCATATGTTCCTCGATGGCCTTGAAGATGCCTATGAACCGGGCCGCGCGATGGGCACCTTCGCACAGGAAACCGCAAACGAATATCAACTCACCCGCGAAGATCAGGACGCTTATTCGATTGAATCGCTCCGCCGCGCGCAAGAGGCGATTTCCTCTGGCGCCTTTGCATCTGAAATCGTTCCGGTAACCGTCGTCAGCCGTGCAGGCGAAACCGTGGTCGATACCGACGAACAACCCGGCAAGGGCCGCCCGGACAAGATCCCGACGCTGAAGCCCGCTTTTGCCAAGGATGGCACAATCACCGCAGCCACCTCTTCATCGATATCGGATGGTGCGGCTGCACTCGTGCTGTCGCGCGCCTCGACCGCAGAGGCAAAAGGGCAGAAGCCGGTTGCGCGCATCGTCGCGACGGCGGCGCATGCGCAGGAACCCGCAGCATTCACCACCGCCCCGGTCGGCGCGATCAACAAATGCCTCGCCAAGGCAGGTTGGAGCATTGGTGATGTTGACCTGTTCGAAGTCAACGAGGCCTTTGCCTGCGTCGCCATGTTCGCGATGCGCGACCTTGGAATCCCGCATGAAAAGATCAACGTCCATGGCGGCGCAACCGCGCTTGGCCATCCCATCGGTGCTTCGGGCGCGCGCATCATCACCACACTGATCGGCGCGTTGAAGCATAAAGGCCTGAAGCGCGGCGTCGCTTCGCTCTGCATCGGTGGCGGCGAAGGCACTGCGATTGCGATCGAACTGGTTGATTGATCCGCAGCGGTGAACATCGTCTTCGTCCTTTTTGACAATGTCACCCAGCTCGATTTCGCCGGGCCGGTTCAGTTCCTGTCACGCCTGCCCGGCGCGACAACCTATATAGCTTCCACGGATGGCAAAGCTGTCAGCACCGATTGCGGCTTTGCCATCGTACCGAACACCAGCTTTGCCGATTGCCCGCAGGCAGACATCATCTGCGTTCCGGGCGGGCATGGCGTGCGTGAGGCGATTGCAGATACCGCCATCGTCGAATTCGTGCGCGAACAGGCCAAGGCTGCCGAGTGGATAACGAGCGTCTGCACAGGCAGCTTCATCCTTGGCGCTGCGGGATTGCTCAATGGCAAGCGCGCGACCACCCACTGGGCCTATACCCAATTGCTCCCGCGGTTCGGTGCCACGCATGAAGAAGCCCGCGTCGTGCGCGATGGCAATCTGGTAACAGCAGGCGGCGTGACCTCCGGCATTGATTTCGCCCTCGAACTGATGGCGCTTGCCAAGGGCGAGGATGTCGCTCGCTCGATCCAGCTCGCGCTCGAATATGATCCGGCCCCGCCTTTCGATGGCGGCCATCCCAGCCGCACTGCGCAACCGCTGGTCGAAGGCTTGAAGGCGCGGGTCTATGACAAGGCTGCTGCCGATATGGAAGCAGCCATCTGCGCGACACTCGCCGCAACTTAACGCTGGACCGACTCTGCATCGCACGCTAGCGATTTAATCGAGGGATTAAATCGGGAGAGAGAAGCGATGCGTTTTGGGCGTAATTCGTTGCTGGTGGTTGCTGGTCTGGCTGCCCTGGCGGTAACTGGCTGCAAGCTGGCGGAAAATAATCCGGGGGCGAAAGACCCCGAATTTGCCAAGATTGACGGCGAATTTCTGAAAACTGGTGGCAATGGCGATGACTGGGCTTTCCCGGCCTATAGCTATGGCGAACAACGCCACAGCCCGCTGACCCAGATTAACGACAAGAATGTCACCGAACTCGGCATTGCCTGGTTTGCCGACATGCCAGATGCGCGCGGCCATGAATCGACCCCGGTCGAAGTAGACGGCACGCTCTATGTAACCGGCCCCTGGTCCAAGGTTTTCGCTTTCGAGGCAAAGACCGGCAAGCCTTTGTGGCAATTCGACCCCGGCGTCGACAAATCGCGCGGGGTCAAGGCCTGCTGCGACGTGGTCAACCGCGGCGTCGCATTTTGGAAGGGTAAGCTGTTCGTCGGCACCATCGACGGTCGCCTGATCGCGCTGGATGCCAAGACCGGTGGTGAAATCTGGTCAGTGCAGACTCTTGATCCCAAGTCGAACGGTACGATCACCGGCTTCCCGCGCGTCGTGAAGGACAAGGTAATCATCGGCAATGGCGGCTCCGAATTCGGTGCGCGCGGCTTTGTGACTGCCTATAATGTCGATACCGGCAAACAGGTCTGGCGTTTCTACACCGTTCCCAACCCCAAGGGCGAGCCCGACAACGCCGCCAGCGACAAGGTGATGAAGGAACTGGCCTACGATACGTGGAGCAAGGAACCCAAAAAGCATGACTGGCGGGAATCGGGCGGTGGCGGTACCGTTTGGGACGCGATCGTTTACGATCATGAGCTGGACCAGCTTTACCTAGGCGTCGGCAATGGCAACCCGTGGAACCACGGCATCCGTTCGAACAGCGAAGGTGACAACCTGTTCCTCTCGTCCATCGTCGCGCTCGATCC
>Ga0222712_10002024_pt1 | contig 23959 bp, 22 predicted proteins | sample C33_657DmetaG_FD_165043 | JGI IMG/M metagenome (GOLD analysis project Ga0222712, IMG submission 165043) | Estuarine water microbial communities from San Francisco Bay, California, United States - C33_657D | ecosystem: Environmental > Aquatic > Marine > Unclassified | place: USA: California... | reverse complement strand
ACGACGAAGCCCACCACGCGTATCGCCCGAAGCCGGCCATCGAAGATGAAGCCGAAGGCGCCGTCCTCGGTTTAGCGGATAAGGAAGAGATCAACGAAGCCACGGTCTGGGTCGGTGGACTCGACCGCATCAACCAGGCGGTCGGCGTCGGGGTCTGCGTCGACCTCTCTGCCACGCCTTTCTACCTGGGAGGCACCGGCCATGTCGAAGGCTCGCCCTTCCCCTGGCTCGTCTCGGATTTCGGCCTGGTCGACGCCATCGAGTCTGGCCTGACCAAGATTCCCCGCCTGCCGGTCGAAGACCAGACCGGCAAGCCCAGCCCGCAGTTCTTCCACCTCTGGGAGCACATCAAGAGCAAGTGCGCCCCGGCTGAGATGGTCCGTGGCAAACCGAAGCCCGAAGCCGCCTGGCGTGAAGCCGAGGCCGCCCTGCAGATGCTGACCTCGCAGTGGAAGGAGCGCTTCGACGCCATGCAGGCCGCGCAGGCCGGCCAGAACTACATCCCGCCGGTGATGATCGTCGTCTGCGACAATACCCACATGGCCGAATACTTCTTCGAAAAGATCTCCGGCGAGAAGATGGTCGAGGTCGACGCCGAGGGCGAAGAGGGCGACGAAGAAGAGGCCCCGCTCCCCCGGGCCGCGGGTAGGCGCAAGCTGCGCCGGACCTACAACCCCTCTTCCGTGATCTTCCGCGAACTGGCCAACACGGCGGAGAAGCAGGTGACGGTACGTATCGATAGCGGCCTACTCAACGAGGCCGAAGCGGGCGCGGGCTCCTCCAAGGACAAGGAAGCCCAGAAGCTGCGCGAGCTCATCGCGACCGTCGGCAAGAAGGGCAAGCCGGGCGAACACATCCGATGCGTCGTGTCCGTCCAGATGCTCACCGAAGGCTGGGACGCTAATAACGTCACCCAGATCCTCGGCCTGCGCGCCTTCGGGTCGCAGCTACTCTGCGAACAGGTCGTCGGCCGAGGCCTGCGCCGGCTCAGTTACGACGTTGGTCCGGATGGCAAACTCGAGGCCGAGTACGTCGACGTCTACGGCATCCCGTTCTCCATCATCCCGTTTAAAGGGCGGGAGAAGGATCGGCCGGAGCCCCAAGATAAACCCACCAACCTCGTCATGGCCTTGCCTGAAAGGGCGGCCTTAGAGAGCAAGTTCCCCAACGTCGAAGGGTTCGTCTTCCAGCTCAACCGGGAATACATCAAGTGTGATGTCTCCCAGGTGGAGCAGACGGAAATCAAGGTCACCGCGGCGCCCAACCAAATCTTTGTCCAACCGCTCGTCGGCTTGCAGGACGGCGTCATCGGGGGCGCGAACTTCGAAAGCAAGAAGCACACCCGGGAGGAGTTCTATGCCGCGACCCATATCGACCAGATCCTGATGTGGATCGCGAAAGAGATCACCGACAACCTGACTAACCCGCAGCTGGAAAGCTCGGAGAAGTTCCGCCAGACCGCCCGCCACCAGCTATACAAGCCCTTGCTGGACGTTGTGAAGAAGTACGTGGCCACCCGCATCAACTTCAACGGCGTCGATCAACGGGAGCTGGCCCTGGAGATGTACTTCAAGCGCGTCATCCAGCTCCTGACCGTCGCCATCCGTCCGGACACCGAGTCGGGCGAGCCGCCGCTCCTGCCGGTGCTCAACCACTTCGCCCCGTTCGGCTCGAGCGCCGACGTACATTTCCCGACGAAGAAGGCCTGCCACCCCGTCAAGAAGAGCCACGTCAACCTCGTGGTGCTCGACTCCGACGAGTGGGAGAAGTCCGCCGCCCAGCAGCTGGAGCTCTCGGATGAAGTCGTCGCCTTCGTGAAGAACGACCACCTCGAGCTCACGATCCCGTACACCTACGACGGTATCAAATACAACTACCTACCGGACTTCCTCGTCCGGATGAAGTCCGGGCTGAATCTCATCCTCGAGGTCAAGGGCCAGATTCGGGACCGCGAGCCGCATAAGATGGAGGCCGCCAAGCGCTGGGTCGACGCCGTCAACAACTGGGGCCGCCTCGGCACCTGGCACTACGCGCTCACCCTCGATATCAACGAGATCCCCGCCATCCTCCTCGAAGCCGCGGCCAAGGAGGTCAAGCCACCCCGCGCGGGCTGATTCCAAGAGCTGCCTCAAGCCATGTGGGTATTCGGCGTTTTTCTTGGCTTAGTGTTCTTTTTCGGAGGGTTCTATTGGGCGGTGGGGCTGGCCGTGCTTGGTCATTTGTTCGCCGGTCCCTGGGCGGCCATTGCTGGATGGATCGTGGGCTTCTATCTCGATGAAAAGGCCGGTCGTATTAAATAGTATCGTAGGATAAAACAGGTTGGCTGCCTGCTCTGGGGGCTCTATCTAAGTGACCTTCCCCATGAAAATCTCCGGACCTATCTACACGCACCTTAAGGAATCCACCCAGAAGGATGGCAAGACGCTGGCCTATGGCCCGGAAGACCTGAAGTGCGTCGAAGAAACGTTGGTCGAGCTGCTCAAGCCGGTCGATGCGTCCAAGGATAAGGCGGTAGCTGAAAACCTCGGCCTGCTCCTCGGCAAGATTCAGTCGGGCAAGACCAAGTCCTTCATCGGCCTCATGGGCCTCGCCTTCGAGAACGGCTTCGACGTCGCCGTCGTGCTGACCAAGAACTCCGGTGCGCTCGCCGACCAGACCACGAAGCGGCTCCAGAAGACCTTTGCGGAATTTGCCGGCGAAATTTTCGTGTTCGATGTCATGAAAATCGCCAAGCACATTCCTCCGTTCGTGGCGTCGAAGAAGCTCATCCTCGTGGTCAAAAAGGAGCACAACAACATCAAGAAGGTCATCGCGAAGCTCACCGACGCGGACTCGCGGTTCAAGAACAAGTCAGTGCTCATCATTGACGATGAAGCGGATAACGCTTCTGCAGGCTACAGGGGTTCGGAGGAGGAAGTGGAGATGGCCAAGGTGGCCAAGCTCATTAATGACCTCCGGAGCAAGGTGCAGAAATCATTCTTCCTGCAAGTCACCGCGACCCCGTATTCATTGCTCATGCAGAACGAAGGTGCGGCGGTCAGGGGGAAGGAAGAGCTGCTTTCGCTCAAGCCCAAGTTCGTCAAGCTGGTGCCGGTCCATAAGAACTACGTCGGTGGAGAGTACTATTTCGAAAAGTGCGCGGATAAGGCGAATCCGGCCTCCTGCCTTTATCAGGAGGTGTCCAGTGAAGAGTTGGATGCGTTGAAGAAGCAGCCGCACCGTAGGGGCTTTAAGGTCGAGACCGACTGCCTGACCTCACCTAAGATCGCGACCTTCCGCTCGGCCATCGTCGCTTTTGTCGTCGGCGGCTGCATCCGTCGCCTTCAGCAGCTCCAAGCCAAGGAAAAGGTCACCCCCTTTGCCTTCCTGTTCCATACCCAGGCTGGCAAGGGGTCCCATGCTTGGCAGGACACGTTGATGTCCGTGCTGATCAAAGACCTGCATGTCGCCGAAATCACCGGTCAATTCGGTTCAGTTGAACCGATGTTCCGTCTGGCTTACGAGGACTTGTCGAAATCGGTGAAGTTGAGCGGCGGCTATTTGCCCGCTTGGACAGCCGTTCAAAGCATGGTGCGAGAGGCCTTGCGCGATGAATGGCTCAATGCCGTCCGCGTAAACTCGGATGAAGATGTTGCCGATAAGCTAAACCCCGATGACGGAGAGCTTCGACTGGATACCCCCCTCACCATGTTCGTCGGCGGGCAGTACCTCGATCGCGGGGTGACGATCTCCAACCTGATTGGTTTCTTCTACGGTCGCAACCCAGACACCTTCCAGCAGGACACCGTCCTGCAACATTGTCGACAATTTGGCTTTCGGCCGGCCCCTGATTGCGCGGTGACGCGCTTCTACACCACCTGCAACATCAGGGCTGCCCTTATGCGCATGCACCTCACGGATACGCTCCTGCGCTCGCGAATCGCCGAAGGTCGCTTCGAAGACTGCCTGTACATCCTCGAGAAGGAAGCTGGCGACGGCATTCGTTTCTGCGGATTCAGCAAAATCAAGGCTTCGAACGTCAACTGTATCGATGAAGGCTCCCGCATCCTGCCGATGGGTTTCAACACGATCGGCAATAACGGTGACCTCGCCCGTATCAATGGACGGATTGAAGGCATTCTGGCGAAAGTTGGGATTACCAAAGGCAGCAAGGAGGACAGCGGCGTGGTCCCCTTGGAAGTCGCTCAAGAAATCGTCGAACTCATCGCCGGTAGCCTGGCGGACTATCGTGATGGCTATGAGGAGACTTGGATTGTGGATGAAATTAAGGGTCTCTTGAAGTTGCTGGCGACCGACGTCCCTGCGGGACGGACACCTGGTCAGGTTGGGCTCCTGGTGCGATGGGATCGTGAACGTCCGTATGAAGAGATTCCGATGGATACGCCTGACAATCCCCGGAAAGACACGGATATCGCCCGCCAAGAGGCCCGGAATCATCCGGTCTTGCTCTTGCTGCATCAGAAGGCCGGACCGTCCCTTAAGTGGAAGGCGGGCCCGTTCTTCTGGCCCGTTATTTTCCCGCCCGCCGGGAATCGTGCCTACATGTACGCGCTGAGCGGCATGAAGAAGAAGCGCCGCCGGAGCTGAGTCGCCATGTCCATCGAACGTGATCTGCGCGACCGCATGGAACTGGAGCTGGCCGGCTATCGGTCGGCCAAGTGGCTTGGCGCTCACACTTGGTGGCTATTTGGTTCGGACAACATGGTCCGTGCGTTGAAAGCGGGTTACTTTGAACGAGTAAATAACGGTAGTGAGAAAGCTTCCTATTATTATAAGTTAACCCCTAAAGGTAAGGCTGAGTTACGTAAGGCTGGCCCTGGTTTTACTTATGGTGATGCGGAAGGCCGGAGGCCTATTAGTTTCCAGCAGGGTGATTCGGAGCGCGCCCGCTGGATTAAGGTCAGTCTCAAGGCCCGTCGCGAAGAGGCGGACAAGATCTTGGCGGCTTTTAAAGACCTCGTTACGGCAGATGGTGCCCATGATCAGCTTTCCTTGCAGAAGGAAGGTTGGTTCCCAGGTAAAACGACAAGACCACCAGATCGATTCATCGAGGCAGGGATTGTTGAGCGGATGCAGCGAGGCGAAGGGCGCTTAGTGTCATATTTCCGTCTTACGCCCAAGGGAAAGAAGGCCGTGGTCGCCGCTAGTCTTAAGAAGTTATTGGTAGAGCAAGCCGAAGCTCGTCGAGTGTTGCGAGCGGAACAAGCCACGACCCGCCGCCGTCTCTCCCGGGAAATCAACGTAACTGACTGGGTAGACCTACCCTAGCTGATTTGTCTAAATAACCCGGTAGCCTTGTGACCGGCGTCGTGAACACATGAGTTTGAGGGCATGTGTAGCCTCAGGCTTACTGGCGTAAAGCTTGGTTGTCTGGCGTACCCTCCCGATGGGGTAGGGGGTGTTGCCCCGATAGAGACGCTCGAGATCGACGGTCTTGGTCCGGAGCTCCCGACCGACAGCCTGGCCCTCCCAGCGCCGGTAAAGGCACCGGCGGATGGATTGCTTGAGGGTGATGACAAGGCGGACGGACATGGGGGTAGGCTCGGACGCTTAGCTTTAGAGGCAAGCAGGGGATCCAGCGTTTAGGAATATTATATTTCATAAAAGCAGGGAGAAGTGGACGGGCCTGATTCTGATGGATTCTCTGTCAGCCTAAGGCTAAAAACAAGTATGCCGACCGACCCCGAAGAAACTGCACAAACCGTCCCCGCCGGAACGACGAGCGGCAATTCACCCTACCTGTTTGGGGCAATTCTGGCCGTCAATGTCGCCACCTTGGGTTACCTGACCTGGGAATTACATGGGTATACCGAAGCAAAGAATATGGCGACCGTCGCGCTGACTATCAGGGCCGATCACGATCGGGCGATTGAACTCCTAACGGCCGATGAGACCAAACTACGTAAAAAGGTCGACGAACTAACGGCGGCCTCGTCTTCGATGAGCTCCGAGAAGGATCGCATCGAAAGAGAGCTCGCCCCTAAGAAGGTTGAACTGGCTAATGCGAGTGCCGACCTCGAGTCGGCCAAGAAGCAGCTTGCTCAGCTCAAACTGGACCTGAGCAAGATGTCGGCCGAGCAATCAGGTGTCCGCGCCGAATCCGATAGCCTCATCGTCGGCAACAAGGCCATGAATGCGGAAAAACAGAAGCTGACCGCTGAGCTGGAAACCCTCCGCAAAGACCAGCCGGCGCTGGCCGCCGCGGATGCCAAGGTAAAGGCTTCCGTAGATGCTGCCCAAAACCAGGTGAATGAAGCTCAACGTAAGCTCTCCGGACTTAGCACCGAGATCGGCGGGCTGGAGGCCAAGGCTAAGCAGCTAGCTACGTCCGACGTCCAGCTGAAGGCCACCGAAGCTCAGTTGCGGAAACTAGAAAGCGAATTAATCGGTGCCCAGGGCAAAGCCGAGGCCGCCCAGAGAGATTTAGAAATTTCCCGTCAGTCCAAGGCGGCGGCTCTGTCCGCGAGGGATGATTTGGCACGTCTAGAACAGGCGACCCAGCTGGCTAAGGTCGCTCGGGAAAAGGCGCAGGCCGAATTGGAGGACCTTAGATCCAAGCTATTTTCCGCTCAGGCTGAGATTGAAGCCGCCAAGGCCGCCAAGCTTACGGAGCGCGCCGCCAAGGCCGCTGCCGAGGTGGCCAACAGTGAGGCCTCGCAAGCCAAGCTGGCGTTGGCATCGCTTACCGTCGAACGGGATAAGCTTCAGAAGGAGGTCGATGCCTTACTGGTCAAAACCGACGACCAGAAGAGCCTTCGTGAAACCTTGGCCCTACTTAAGGGACAGGAGGCTCAACTACAGAAATGGGTCGCGGACCTGAAGGTCCAACAGGCCACCCTCACCAAATCGGTCGAAGCCCAAAAGGCCCAGCTCGCCACCCCCGTCACTAAATAACTTCCATGGACCCTTTTGTTAATCAATTCATCGCCTGGAGCGTAGCCCTTATAGCTTCGTCCTTTGTCGGCTATCGCTTCTACCAAGCCATTGAACAGCAGCGCAAATTACCGGCGGCGACCAAGTGGGATAACCTCAAGGAACTAATCGAGCAACGGCAGGCCCAGCTGAACGAGAAGCAAGCCGAATTGGCCGAACTCAAAGATCGCCTAGCGACTGCGAATCAAGTTATCGCCGAAGCGACCGTCGCTGAAGCGAAGATTAACGACGCCAAGGAACGGTACGAGTCGTTGAACGCTGAACTGCTCAAGCTGGAAGCCGACCGGAAAGAGCAAGAAGCCCTCCGGGCCTTGGTTGAGGTCGCTAAGGCCGAGCTCCTAAAGCTGGAAGACGCTAAGCGGTCCGTGGATGGACAAATCATTGAATTAAACAAAGAAATTGGGTCTCTCACCGGCCGACGCGCTACTTTGGAGGCCCAGTTGGCCACTGCGCAGGCCGAACTTCAGCGGCTTAAGGATGAATTTTCTACAAAGTCTGCATCCTTCCAGGGTGCCTTGGCTGAACTCGCACGGCTCAAGGCCGAAGCAGAACTCCAGTTAAGGGCCGCGGAGATGGAGACGGCTAAGGCCAAAGCCGCGACCGAGGAGGCTCGTTCCCTGCTTTGGAAACTTAGCGAAAATTTAGCCTCCTTAGAGAATAAGTGTGCGGATGCGGAGAAGAAGCTGAAGGACATCCTCAAGCTGCAGAAAGAGGCCGAAGAGGAGATCCAACGTCTCAAAGATCAGGCTGAAGAATTGCGGCGGAAACTTGCCGAGCTGCGCGGCGAAGTCTCCACCGCGACTCTTTCGGGTGGTTCCGGCGCCGGTCCCGCGGCCAATCGCTACGAAGACCTTTGGAAGACCGCGCAGTTCCAGCCCATCAAGCTGACGGGAGCCGCTATCAGCGAGGAGGATGCCCTCAAGAAGGCCAAGAAATATATCGCCGACTGCGGGCTCACGTTCCCGGATCGGGTCATCAATGCCTTCCATGCTTCTCTTAAGACGGCGGATATGTCTCCGCTCGTCGTCTTGGCCGGCATCAGCGGTACGGGTAAGTCCGAGCTGCCGATGCGCTACGCCGAAGGCATGGGCATCCACCTCGTGAGCTTGGCTGTGCAGCCTCGCTGGGACAGCCCCAATGACCTCTTCGGCTTCTATAACCACCTTGAGGGTCGCTATAAGGCGACGGAGTTGGCTCGAGCGATGGTGCAGTTCGAGCGTTATAATCGACCGACTTGGCCCATGCCGGAAGGCTGGGAAAAGGAGCATGCCAAGTCGGAGGCGATGCTCTTGGTGTTGCTCGACGAAATGAACCTGGCCCGCGTGGAATACTACTTCTCCGAGTTCTTGAGTAAGTTGGAGACGCGTCGCGGCGTGAACGTCGATAAGTCGTCCGATCGTGCCAAGGCGGAGATTGCCTTGGATATGGGCAGCCTCCAGCTGAACGAAGCGGCCATCAAACTCTATCCAGATCGCAACGTGTTGTTCGCCGGCACGATGAACGAGGACGAATCGACGCAGAGTCTTTCCGACAAGGTCTTGGACCGTGCCTGTGTCATGCGCTTTGGACGCCCGCGAGATCTGACCCTCCAGCAGCAGGTCGCCAAGGTGCGCCCGCCAGTGAATCTGGTTGGCCTGACCTTTAGCCAGTGGAAGGAGTGGTGTGATGGTAAATTAGACCGGGAGGAAATCGAGACGCTCGAGGCCTGGATTAAGCGCCTCAACGACGTTATGGAGAAATTGAACCGCCCGTTCGGTCATCGCGTCGGTCAGGCCATCGCGCGATATGCCGCCAATTATCCTAAGGAAGCGGGCGTCAGCGGCGAGCAACGCCTGAAGCTAGCCATGGCTGACCAGATCGAACAGCGTATTCTGCCCAAGCTACGAGGCATCGACCTCGAAGAGCAGGGCGCCTACATCACGGAAATCCGTAACCTTATCGATGAGCTGGAAGACAAGGCTCTGGCCGTAGCCTTCGAGGCCTCGAAGAGCAAAGAGTCCAACACCTTTGTCTGGCGAGGCGTCGATCGAGCCAACTAGCCCGTATGTTCGTCACCGAGGAGCCTTGGGGCTTTCTCCTGCGGAAGCAGGGGGTGGGGGAGGCTCTGGCGGTGAAGCAGGGAGATAATACTCCAGCGCTATTCTGTCGCGAAGGCGTCACGCCCGAGCTGGAGACGCCTTATGGCCAGCCGATGAGGCTGGGCTTCCCGTTTACCTGGAAAGGCCAGTCCTACCAGGCCTGGCACCTACCGACACCGAACAGGAAAACGCATATCCTATCAGAGTTCAGCGTAACCGCTAAAATCGGCGGAGAGGCGGTACACATTACGCAGGATGGCATCACGCCACGCCCCTCTGTCCAGCATGCCTTGCCGGAAAGCCAAGCCCTCGACCTTTTGGTTCGCTGGATGAGCCACGGCTTCCAAGAGTTGGCCCACGAGAAGCTGGGTGATGAGCATGCTAAGCTGCCCGGACAGGTTAGACGCACATGGGAAGACGTCGATAAGGTCTGGCTTAGGCCTGACCTCGCTGAGCCTCGCATGGAATTAATCGTGCGACTGGCGCAAGATGTCGCCCTTCGAGAAAAACTGGAATCTATCGCCCGCTCACCGCGGCGTATCTTGGCGCGAATTCGTGTCCAGACGCCCATCGGTCGGGTTCAGGAGCTGGATGCCGTCTGTATCCGTAAGTATGCCGAAAAGCCTGGGAGGAATGCCCTGGAAAAAGCGGGGGATAAACAGCGCCTCCTCGCCGTCCAGCGGCGCACCTCGCACGAGACCTTGGAAAACCGCGTCGCCGTCTGGGTACTTGAGGCGATTGCCGCCCGGGCCGCCAAGTGGGTAGCGCTGCACGCCAAGCGGTTGAACGGCGGTAGTCGCCGAGCCTTGGCAGTAAAACGTTTCGGCAAGAAGACTATCCAGTGGCGGCAGGGCGAGGCGCTCGCCGAAGTCAGTCCCTCCACTCTCAGCCACCGTGTACAGGCGAATTACCCCCTGCAGCTTGATCAGCGCTACAAGCAGATCTACGCAACCTATGTCGAGCTCTTGAAGTATCACCGGGTCGAAGACGATGCCTGGATGTGGCGACGAGTCTTATGGTCCGAGACCGTCAAGCAGCTGCTAGCCAGTGCCTTCAATGAGAACTGGGAGCCCGCCTTTGCCTCACGCCCCTATTATCGCGTAGAGCCTGACCGGGGGAGTTGGATCGGAAGCCATCCGTCTCCAGGGCCCTATGTGCACCCCAAGTTTGGCCCGATGGTTCTACTCGATGCCCGCGAGGCGCAAGGGATGGCTTGGGCGAAATCGGCGCCGACCGCTTGGATGAAGCACGTGGGCGTGTTGGGTTGCGACTCCATCATCTGGTGGCCCGATCGAGGCGCGGCTTCGGTAGTCTGGTCTAACCTCGCTCCGAAAGGGAATGCCGCGGAATGGCAGGCTAGCCTAGACCGCGCTGCCCACGCCCTCCTGCGCTTTAGGATAGCAATGGCGTCGGATAAAATCGCCACCGTCAAGCTCTCTGGCCTGGTCGTTCAGACTGGGCGCGGAGGCTCGGGAGTCCCTTCAATCGAACTCGAGAATGCGACCGCTGGTGGCTGTTGTGTCGTCGGGCTGTCCTTTCCTCAGGAGGTTGATCGCGCCGACCAGGCCCAGTTCGCCAAAATCGTGCAAGACTTTCACGTCGGAGTCGGTCTTGTGATGGACCACGCCAATGGATAAATTAAAGATTATCGATCTGCTTGGTGCTCGGGCCCGCATCATCCGATGCTCTGGCCAGGAATCCTCGACGGAGGCCGTGTCTTTACCGGCGGAAGCCGCAATTCATAGCACGATGATCCTGCCTGCTGCCCGAGGAGACTGTTTCACGGTCGGCGAGCCGACCGATAGTCATCGCCGCGGGCGATCTTTAGCGTGGCCTATGGAAGCCCAGTCACCCCCAGCAGGTTTAGTCGCAAACGGAAATGGGAGGGTCTATGCCGAGGCTGTACTCCGTGCTTTTGCGAGTGATAAGTTCGCTGATCGTACTTTCACCTGGAGGCCGGATGGAGTAGCCGAGAGTTCGGTTAGCGCGGAAGTCCTGCTCGGTGATTCGCTTAAAGGCGAACTCGACCACGAGTCCGAAGTCGGCTTGGTCGTGCCAGATGGGTTGGCGGAGAAAGAACGTCAAGCCGTGCTCGATGCCTGTGCGCCTTACGGCAAAGTCTGGCTTATCCCGCGCACGATGGCGGCAGCGATTGCCTGGTGTCGATCGAAGGGCGCTGCATATCTGCTTTCCGGCAAGTCGGACGAGAGCGATTCCATCGGCCATATTATCCTAATTGAGGCAGGCTTCGGACCTTGGGCGGTGACGGCGGTACCAATTTTTCGTATAACTAAAGGAAAGAAGTCATGGCTCGTTCCCAAGCGCGAGTCAGGTCTGCGCAGGGAGGTTAGTGAAATGACAGGCTGGGGTGTGCTGGCGCGACAGGCGACCGATCAAGGCGGTTCTTCAGTAACTGCCTGCTTGCACGACCCCAGTTGGGTCTTGGACATTCTGGATGGCCGGAAGGTTCTGGCGGATGAACGTATTAATAGAACTATGCCGACCAAAGACATTCTGCCCAAGATGGCAGGGTTGAGCGGCGGCAAGGAATGGAATGAGGGCGCTCGTCAGTTGGTCTCACAAATCGAAGCGTTAAAGGCGCAAATCAAGACCAAGTGTTTAGGTGGAGAAATGATTGGGGCATTCGCACGGGCAAAGAAAAAGAACGGAGCCTTGAGGGACTTACTAGGTCAGGCATTTGGAGGTACACCTCTCAGCATTGACGATGCCGCCGTTTCAGCCGGTGCCGCCTTAGCCATGACCGGCAAGTCGAACGGAACGCCGACATGGTTTGAGACGCTCGAGAAGATGAGCCTATTTTACCAGAGCGAGAACGAAATGGGAGATCCGGTGGTAAAGTGGGCGGCCTTGCTCCCTGGCACCGTCATGGATGCTGGTAGCGACTTCGAAAGCGAAAAACCGATTCTTGGTCTTCATGTCCCCGTGGGCATGAATGAAATAACGCTCACCTTAAGGCATGAGCCTACCGACGGCAGCCCAGTTACTTATCGGCAGACCTCGATCATGCAGACCAAGGTCTGCGAAGAGGATACACCCATCCGGATTGATGTCAGGGCCAAGCCCGGTCAGGGCTTCGCTCAGGTAGTACTCAGGTCGATTGAGCCTGGCTACTTCGCTGGTCGCTTAGACTGGAGGCATATGAAGGACTGTGATGAGCCGGTAATTACCTATGGATATGCTTTGACTGTGCAGCTCGTCGCCCATCCGCAGATGTGGGCTACCGCTGAATCTGAGCTAAGGATTCTCCGTGATGTCCTGAAGGGCCCGCGCCGCGAATACCTTATCTTGGATCCAATTAAATTAGCCACGAACGCGATGAATAAATGCGTTCATTCTCTAAACTATAAATATAGCCCGGGAGTGGCTAAGATGCAGGTAGATGATCATATCTATTACACTCCCGTGGGCGTCGACGGAAAGGCACCCACGTTAGCCGGAAATAGGCTCCTGAAGGAGCTTAGCGAAGACTTAGTTGAGCATATCGAGGCGGACTGGAATAAGGATGTGACAAAGGGCTCACGTAGGTTGCTGGCGTGGCTTTACCGCGGTTGTCCTTCCGAAGTTACGGAGGAAGTATTCGCCAAGGTCGGAGCGTGGGACACGGACCTTGGCATGCTTGACCTGCATATCATCGGACTGACGCTGGGTGATAAGCCGGCCAGTCATATACAGCGATACATGGATATCATGAGGGCCAAGCTGCCGCTCCTGGCTGGGCCCAATAACTGGCTCAGGGCCTTCCGTGATATCGTCCGGCTGAACGAGCATGCTTTACGGGACGTCCCAAACACTACGCTGGAAGCGATTGTCGACGCCCTAATCCCAAGATTCAGCAGTGCCATTTCCTTGGGTAAGCGTGCAGTCGCCTCGAATTGTTATCTTTCAATTCTCTTCCTTCTTAAACGTCGCCGTTACAGTAAGTCCTTCCTGGGCAAGGATGACCCGAGGTACGATCAGATTATCGACTGCCTCGATGCGCTCGAAAAGGCTAGGTATAAAGGGAAGCCTTTCCTGACGCCGGCCAAGCAGACCTTCATCGATTCACTGCGCCGATTCTTGGCGCATAACGCCACCCTAGAGGATCAACGTATCGGGGGAGACGTCCAAGAAGAGCCTATAGATGGCGACGGCAACGACTGAAACTAGTCTCTGGGGTACTTTTACTTGATTCCTTATATTTAATCAGGGTAGTACACGGAGGTGTGGTTCAACATTCGAGCTTGTTTGATTTCTTTGACGCTTAGCCTCGTCGCCTCGACAAGCCTGAAGGCGGGCATGGGAGTCTGGCCGTTTGCCTGGTGTATGCTAATAGCTTGTGTGGTCGTCGGACTACTCCGGAACGGAAAATCGGTCGATCGGCCAGGTATTTTTGTCCCTATTTTATGCGTGGTCGTTGGTTTCCTGCTCAGCGTCAACGAGGCTGGTCCGGTATGGCGAGCCCTCGAGGTCATCTTGTTAGCCGCGGCAGGTGGCTACCTCTCGGGTGAATTTGAATCTGAGAACACGCTCGAGTTCTCCGACCGGCTTCCAACTTTTCTTAAGTATCTAGGAATCACGACCTTTAGCCTGTGGCTTGCGCTGGGAGCGTGGTTAGACACGCGACCGCCGGGCCTGTCTTTTCTACATCAATACCTTGAACAGGGGGAAGAGCGGCAGGTCATTCTTATTGTAGGCGTCTACCCACTGATTGCGCTCGGCGTTATTTGGTCAGCCATTCTGTTCATCGGCTGCGCCTTCCTCGCCTATGATTGGCTCAAGAGTGGCCCGGCGGCAAAGAAGTAACGAGACTGGGGATTTGCGTATGCATCCTGCTTGCAACGTTCGGGGCCACGAACGCATAGTTAGCTATGAGCAGCGACCCGTATGTGATCATCAAGTCCGGCAACCCGGAGGAGATCCGGAATGCGCTTGTTCGCATCAGGGAAATGGCCCAAGCCCGGGATGAGAGAGCCGAGAAACACGTCCGTTCATCGGTCGTCTTGGGCTGCCCGCACGAGCTCGAAGCGGCTGTGGCTTGGCAGATACAGATGAATATAAGTGGCGTAGCTTATGGGCTGATCATGCAAGATGATGTCGAGAAAATCAAAGAAGGCATCATGATCATGGATCGGCTGGCACGTGAGGGAAGTAGCGAGGGCATCAAGTTCTTCAAACTGCTCCAGATTTCCCGTTGCCCCACTGATTTGGATGCCGCTGCAAGGTGGCATATCCAAATGAGGAAAGATTTGGTTGCCCATAAGGCTAAGGAATCCGCCGGAGGGTGTATGCTAGTCATAGGGTTGATGATTCCGGCTGGCCTGGCCGCAGCCGCCGCCCTTCGCCTGGTATCGTGATTTGAATAGGTTTGTTATAAAGACGGACATGCGGCTTAATCCGGCGCATGCGATACCCTGCCATTTGCCTCTTGTGCTCCTTCCTGCTGACCGGCTGCGTCACTGAATACACCCCATCGTCGGGCGGCGACGGTTACAGTGAGACGCAACTTTCCCCGACGTCGTTCCAGGTGACCTTTCGGGGCAACACCAAGACGACGCCGGAGCGGGCCTACGATTTTGCCCTCCTGCGGGCCGCCGAACTCGCGCTGGCCAACAAGTGCCCCCACTTCGTCGTCATTTCCGCGACCGCTGGCGATAACGGCACCGCGGGCATGATGATTAACAGCTCGTTTATCGCGAAGAAGAAGCCCGAGCTCAGCCTGAGTATCCGAATCCACGCCACCAAGCCGGCCGGCGAATCGCTCGAAGCCGCCTATGTCCGCAAGAGCATCCGGGCCAAATACCAGATGCCCGAATAAGATGCGAATCTCCGCTGAGCCATGGGAGGGTGCCGCCTGCACGAAGTGCGGCCATTTCTACGAACCTGGTACGAAGGACGGTAATTACTACGGCCACTCCAAGCCCTGCCTCTATTGCGATAATCCGCATGCAGGCTATAAGGTCCAGTCGGCGGGTTGTCTCGGCGTGATTATGCTGCTGGCTGTGGCCGCCTTCGCACTCGCGGTCTAAGCAGGCGCTAGCGTCTAAAGAAACCGCAGGCCCCCCCGCCCCATAAATATAATGAGCCTAACGCCTATCGATGACGATCCGTATGAACTGCTGAACTCGGATGACCCCAAAAAAGTTAAGCTTGGGTTAATCATGCTCCGGGCGTTGGCCATCACGGGCGATTCCAAGGCAGATGACGTTTTGCGGCAACTAGAGGCGGCCGAGTGTCCCGATGAGCCCGAAGATGCGGCGCATTGGGTGATTCAGAACCGGACAGTCGTCGCCAAGGAGGAGGCCCGTGAAAAGAAGTCAGGTTGCGTTGGCCTGCTGGTGGTTACGGCTGGGCTCACGGCCACCGCCATGTGGGTGGTGAGTTAAGCAACTTAACGCGCTGCCATAAAGTATCATGCCTGAAACCAAGAAACTCACCTGCGCATACTGCCAGATGGTCTTTTCGGACCACGCTGGGAGATATGATAACTTAGTAGCGGGCCAGTTGGCGCTACTCCAGTGCGATGAATGCCATCGGCTCGACGCCGAGGGGAAGCTGAATTCCTTGGGCAAGCTGCAATACGAGTCTCCGTTCACGGCCGGAGCGGCGTTGATCATGTATTTCAGTTTCACGATGATGATTGGAGATGTTCGAGGTTCGCTCGATCATTGGCACGTCAATGACCATGCCAAGATTGCCTATGCGGCCATGCTGTTTCCTGCGGCCATCCTGTGGTCTTGTGCGCAGAAATATGGTGCGCAACTTCTTCTCGTTCTCGGCCTGTTACTGGCCGTTTATCCGTTCATCGCCAATAACCTCTTGGGCGAAGGCGCCCACCTCTTCGAGCAGACGCGTAAAGGCGTCAGTCCGGCTTCGGGCACCTTCTTTATCTGGCTGGCGGCGGGTAGCTTGCTTATTGGCGTGTGGCATATCTTCGACCATGAGGACAAGTATGAGCCTAACCGGATTAAGTACGACCGGACGGCTGCTGGGTTCATCAAGGCCTATCTCCTCGCAGTGGCGCTGATTTATCTCGCCGGCCTCGGCATCGGGTACTGGCAAGACGGTGACTACGGATTATCCATTCAGGTCAAGGCCGGCCAATGGCGCTCTCCATTGCTCGCCGTACCTCTTGCCTACTTTTTCTGGACGGTCTCGGGAATAACCCGCATGGACACCTCGAAAGGACCAGCCAAAAAGGCTTAAAGGCACAAGCCTCAGGCGTATAGGATAAGTAGCAACGTCACCAGGCCTGTGATGAGGATTAATAGCACTAGCTGCAACTTGTCCTTATTCCGACGTAGTTGTCGCACATCCTTACTTCTAATTCGAATGCGTCGGCCTTTTTCCAAGCATCGCGCGTTAGTGACTTCGTCGTTGATGTCGGAGTTGTAGCCGCACAATGGACAAAACTCCGCATAAGGGTAATAGCCGTTCTCCTGCGCCTCTCTGATCCCGTACCTTAGCTGGTCGAGGTGCGCCGTTTTGTATTTAGACCTGATGGCAACCCCGTCAGGCCCCTTTCTGATGAAGCGAGAAGCGTCCCCCTCGAAGCCGCAGGAATCGTAGAATCTGTAGTGGTTGGGTTCAGTCATCTTCGTTGGAAATGAAAGGTATGCCGTGCAAATCTACCCTTCGGAATCAACATTTTCAGGCCAGACTTGTTCAACGATGGCTTGGACGGACTCCTCGTCGAGGAGGGCGTGATCTGCGCGGGTGTATTCGTCGCAAGGTGGCGCGGCGGCATCTTTGGCGACTTTGCTGCCGAGGAACCAGGCCTGGACTAGCCCGGTCCAGAGCGCACGGCCACGGAGGCTACCCTTGGCGACCCAGACAAGTGGCACCGTGCCTTCACCCCAATTGGTACTGAGCCAGAGGACGTCCCACTTGCCTTCGTCATCGCTCCCGATCCGGATGCGATGCTCCTCATCATGCCCCGAGCCGTGGAACATCACGGCCTTGAATACAAGCCGCGTGGACTTCGGCGAAAGCCCGATCTCCTGGTCTTGGTAGCAGTTGCAGAAACGCGGGGTGGTCATGGGGTGCCGCTCGATACTTATGTTGGATTACAGTAAATATAAAGAGAACATTTGCGCAGGCCGCATGCATGCCTAGTGTCAGCGGGATGGCCGTATCCGCCTTACTTGTTTCGCTCCAGCGGCTTGATTGGACCGACCTCGCTACGCATCTGGTCACGAAGGACGAATTGCGCGCCGCCGGCTGGTCTGAGGCGAAGATTAAGCTTCACCTGGGCGAGCCCAAGGGCCGCCATCCGAGCACGCATTTCCGTAATCCGCTTTGCCAGCCCTATTGGACCGGCCAGCAGGTATTGGCTGCGGCGGTCCGGGCAGGGTTGCTACCGTCCGACGTTAAGCAATGGCCGTATTCCCGCCCAGTCCATGGGCTAACACATGACGGCCAGTTCTTATTGGGGTATTCCGAGGGAGGCATCCTAGTGATGCACCCAGGCTTGGAGTCAGCGCTGCTGACACTGCTAAAGGCTAAGCGGGAGCTGGTCGATAAGTGCAATCTCTACCCGCAATTAGGGCAACGCAACATGCTCGCTAACCCCGAGCAGACGTTTGGCGAAATGATGGTGAAGGTCTTTAGTCTTAAGGAGAGGGCTTTCCCGCCGACTATTCCGGCCGAGGAGTGCATCGATAAAGTTCTCTGGATGAATGGTACGCCCCAAAGTCAGAGAGAAGAAATCGAGGCGTTTGCACACGAGCAGCGCCTCTTGGCAGAGCTGCAGTGCCTTTCCGGGGCTGAGGATGTGATCGAAGCGCTCGCCGAGGATATTGCCACCAAGGAGCATCGCTACGAGGAACTAGGGACGTCAGTCCTGGCGGAACTCTGCGGAATTGAGCCGGCTGACGGCGATGCCAGCCGTACGACATATGCCTACTGGCTTGATCTGGATAGCTTCGACCAACACCACGAGACTATGGCTGAAATGGAGCCGTACCTTAACCCTACCCGCTGGAAGCGTTTCGAGCGTTGGATTGAACGAATCGAAGACGGTGAGCTCGAATTTGACGACATTAAGCTCTTTCCGCGGGAGATCGAAATCATCGAACTACTGCTTAACCAGGATGGTTGTGGAGATCGTGCCTATCGGGCCGTTTGTCACCATAGCCTGACCGACCGGAAGGGTCGCCAAGTTTGTTTCCAATTCGAAGTAGGGGATGGCGGTGAAATTGAAGACGAATCCGGACCTTATGATTTCAACGAACCTGACGGCGTAAACTGCGACGAAGACGAAATTACCCATCCCAAAACCGGCAACCGACTCGTCGATCTGCTTTGGAAGCCCCGCAAGCCGAAGGCTAAGCAGTAACGGGGTCAGGCACCAATAATGGGGTCAGGCTACAACATTGGGGTCTGACCCCGTTATTGGTGCCTGACCCCGTGGTGTAGCCGGGAGGTTGCCCCTGAAGCTCAGCGGGTCTTCGGTCGGAATGCCGCGGCTTTTTCTTTAGCCTCCTTGATCTCGGAGGCGCTCATGCGCTTTTCCGCCATCTCGCGGAGCTTGGCGGTACCGACTCCTCCCCCGGCCGTTGACAAGGTGAGCCATTTGTAGGCTTCAATATCATCCTTCTCCATTTCCGGGTAGGCGTTGGGGAAGAAGTCGGGCTGACGGAGGTAGCAAAGGCCAACGGTAGACTGAAGCAACGGGTCGCCGGTTTCGGCGCCTTTCATCCAGAGGCTGAAGGCGAGTCGACTGTCCTTAGGGACAACTTTCCCCTCCCGATGAAGGTAACCCAGACGCAAAAGTGACATTGGATGGTCCTGCTTGGCTCCTTCTTGGTAAAGTTGGACTGCGTTAGGGATGTCGACCGGAACGCCAAGGCCCTTCTCTTTGGCGTATCCAACGAAATAACGGGCATCTGGATGCCCCATCTCCCTGGCTCGATTGACCCAAAGGAATGATTTCACTGCGTCCTTTGGATAGAGTTCGCCGTTTTTGTACATCATCCCGACCGTGTAGGTCGCCTGCATGTCGCCAGCACGCCAGGCCTTCTCCACCCAGCGGATCGATTCGGCTTCATCGCGGGCGATGCCCTTGTCGAAGATATAGGTGAGGGCTAACGCAAAAGTAGCGCCCTTGTCTCCTTTTTCCGCATGCGGACGAATCATCTCGACGAATTCAGGCGTGAAGCGCTGGTGGAGTTTGAGCTGCGCGACCACGAGCTTTAATCCAGGGTGATCATCAATCTCCTCTGCGGCCAAAGGTGCGGCCACAAACAGGCTCATGAATAAGGCGGCTAGGAGGTTTTTCATGGTGGGGTATATGGGGTAAGTGTGGTTGATGGACTCGGGAAACGGAAAGCTAAAAAGAAATTCTTCGACTTGGCTTGCTCTGACCCCATCGCGTCGCGACGGCTATAACTTTATAATCTTTTGCGGTCGGCGTGGTTCTCGCCGCCAACGGGGTCAGACCCCAATAATGGGGTCAGGCTACAACATTGGGGTCTGACCCCATTATTGGTGCCTGACCCCGTTGTCCCTTCCATCGGCTGACCTATGACGCAGGCGAGTGTAGACGGAGCGGAGCTTTCTGGGAGAATGCGACATCATGAACGAACCACTCGATTGCTTGCCGCCGAACATCATCAAGGCCTTCACGGAGCTTTATCCGGCTGAAAGAGTACCGCAGCGACTTCGCCCACCCACGCTCCGCCAAGCTAAACTGGAAGGCGGGACGGTCTCCGTGGAACTGCTCGAGAGTGGGGTGGTCCTTCGGCTGTCGCGCGATTGCCCGTTCGGGGAGATTTCCCCCGGCTACCTAGCAATCTTCGTTCATCGTCTCGCTGAGCTTTGCCCCGATGTTAAGGTGGCCTACCTGCCGGGGTACTATCACCCGATTGTGGCGACGCTTCCGCTAGAGGCGCCAAGCGAAGATTCGGTTGGAGGCTGGACGATCGCCATCGAGTCTACAATCGCACGCCTCGAGGAGGCCTTGGACAAGCAGCGTGAAGCCGCGCTTGTTATCACGGAGGATAGTCCAGCCAGACGGATTAACGAGTGGCCAGAAGTGGAAGTAACCTCCGAGCAACTCCAGCAGATTGGGCAGCTGGCCGCTGATTTTGCCCAGGCTCAACAGACCGGCACTATCCACCAGATTCGGAATCATGAAGAACGTCTGCTGCATCTGCTTCGCAGTTACGACATCCTTAAGCCAGATCGGCCTTGGGTCCACTGCCTTCACCTGCACGAGCTGCGCTCTGGCTTTTGGAGTGGCGTCTGGGTCGAACAGTTCACGGCAAATCAACTCATCGTGACTCTTAATGTCCTCTACCAAGGCAATCTCTACAACACGACCTTTGTTAACGCTGCCTGCGCCACGGGCCTTCTGACAAGAATCACCGCCCGCGCCCAAGAACTCGCCAACGGGGTCAGACCCCAATAATGGGGTCAGGCTACAACATTGGGGTCAGACCCCATTATTGGTGCCTGACCCCATCACGTCGTCGCGGGCTAACTTTATAATCTTTTGCGGACGACATGGTTCGGGCTTGGGCGGCGGGGTGGGGTTTTGCATAGTGGGGGTCTTATGATGCGACTGCCGGCCGGGTGCGCCCGTTTCCTTTGTTATGGTTGGATCATCACGGGGACAGCCTTCGTGCTGGGGCTGCATAAGGGCAGCGAGGACCTCTCCGGCGCGGGGCTGATGGCCATCGGCCTCGGGGTCTTTGGTCTCTACGTCACCCGCCCGCGCCAAGATTAACCCGTAACACCCACCACGGGGTCAGACCCCAATAATGGGGTCAGGCTACAACATTGGGGTCTGACCCCATTATTGGTGCCTGACCCCATCATCTTAAACTAGAGAGTGATATGGAACCTGACTTGTCCGAGGAACTGGCATCGTTGGTGCGGCGGCTTTATGCCACGGAAGTAATGCGCTCCGCGGATGAAGCCGGCGGGGTGAGGCTGAGTTTCATCTCCAACAATCGGCTATATCAAATCACGGTCCAGACGGAGGATCGGCCGACTGAGTTCACGCTCTCGGCTGGGTCCGCGAACCCCTTCATGGAGGCTCCATCGGGACTGATGCAGGGATTTGTCCGGCAGATGCGAGTCCGTTACCCGTCCGTCGTCTTCGCACCAGGTGGCCCCCATGGGGCGGACTTCGGCGCCTCCACCCACGGCCAGAAATTCCCTGGGCTTCCCCTGCAGGCCGAATTCCTCCGCTGCAAGCAAGCCATTGACCTCTGCCTCGACGGTATCTCTGCAGTCATCAGTGAGCTGGAAGGAGACTAAATTGGAGCCGAGGAAGCGTGCGTGGAAAGGTAGGGGCGTGGCTTCGCCGCGCCCTCCTGTGACGGAGTGCAAGGCAGAGCCTTGCCCCTACCCGCGAGCCTTGCTCGCGAGAGGCGATGAGGACCGCACGTGGTGCGGTCCCTACCCGAGACAGAGGGGTTGCTCTCAGGTGGTGAAGCTCATGGTCGGGTACTTGAGCATAACCCGCGTGGGCACACCGTGTAGTAGTGGCTTTTCTTCAGCGGCAGTTTCTTGATTGCGAATGCGCGTGCGACGATGTCTACTCGGGTCTTCCTCCCTGTGGGTATGCTGGACTTAGTGCCACGCCTCCACAGCCCCCCGCGGGTTACGATCCGCGGGGGTTTCTTTTTGGGAGGGAATCGACGTGAGCCCTCGCGTCGGTTTCTTCGTGGATGGAATAGCTACCACGGGGTCAGACCCCAATAATGGGGTCAGGCTACAACATTGGGGTCTGACCCCATTATTGGTGCCTGACCCCATCTCATGTCGGGGTGGTTTGTTCAGGTAATGGGGAGGTTTGAGGGTCTCCCTGCCGCCATCGATTATCCAGCGTATGGCTCGAAGACCCAGAGAGGAAAGTCCTGACGCGATTTTCCATGTCTACTCGCGCGGGAATTACCGCCAAGCGATCTTCGATGACCCTGGGGCCTGCGATTCTTTCCTGACCTCAATCCATGAGATAACGCTACGCGCTGGATGGTGCGTCTTCACTTATGCGATCATGCCCAATCACTTTCACCTGATGCTTAGGACTCCTCGTGCGAACCTAGCCCGTGGCATGCATCTCCTGTTGTCTGGGTTCGCCTCGCGGTTTAACGGAATCCGGGACGAACATGGGCATGTTTTTCAGGGGAGGTATAACGCCAAGCGTATGCCGGTAGGCATGGCAGCAGGGCGTTTATTCGATTACATCAACTTAAACCGTGTCCGCAAAGGCTTGTTGACGGTCGACCAGTTAGCGCATTGCCGACTGAGCGGAGTATGGGGGCTCTGCCAGCCACAAGTTCGGGGCGAACTTCGGCAGGGAGAGGCCTTAGAGCGTTTCATTGGTTACCCAGATACCCCTGAAGGTTGGGCAAACTATAACGTGCATCTCAAGAAGGTGAGCGAGGAAGACCCTCGCGCCGAATTATTTGATTCGGACTGGGATCATGAGGCTGTTCTAGAGGCACGAGAGTTGGCCCAAAATCCTGCTGGGAGGGCTTTGCCAAGTGGCCTGACCGAGGAGCAGGTAGCGCAGCTTGAGCGACAACATACCGAGGACACATTCAACCGGCTGCTCGCTGGTGCAGGTCGAACGATACAAATGGTTGAGAAGGAGCATGGTATGGCGCAATGGAAGCTGGAGGTGGCGGTTCAGATGTTTCGGATAACCACCGCCTCATCTGCCTGGGTTGTTCGGCAACTAAATGCCGGCAGCGTCGGCCATTTCACCAAGACACTCCGCGACGGGGTCAGACCCCAATAATGGGGTCAGGCTACAACATTGGGGTCTGACCCCATTATTGGTGCCTGACCCCGTTGTCAGTGGGCCGACTTGATCTTTTCCCAGAAGGGGAAGTAACCGCGGGTGGCGTGAGGGAAGTGTTCCTGGTCCCAGGCACGTCGGCGCCAGATGACGCGGAGGCCGGCGGTGGCTAGGGCGGTTTCGAGGGCGAGGGCTTCGGTCAGCCAAGGTCCGATGAAGGGTCGATAAGCGACGATGGCCTGGAGTTGATTCGCCTGCGCCCAAGCCATGAGGCTGGCGGCGATGTCGGGGGTGTCTTCGGCGGAGGCTTCGACATTGAAATGATGCCCGGCGCGCGTAGCGCCATCGTTCAAGGCGGCCCGCGTCCACTTGGCGACTTTATCGGACCAGCCTGCCCGCTCCGCGATGTGGGTGGGCCATGAGGCGTTGATGGCGCTGAGTTTCAGGCCAGCGAGCTCCCCTTGTTCGGTGACGAGGTCTTCGGGATGTAGCCAAAGTCCGAGGCGCTCGTAGTTCGCTAGCGATGCGATGGCCAAGGGGTCCTCGGTCCAGGCGACGACCTTGGGCAAGGGGTCCTCTTTGATGCTCAAGGGCTCGGTGGCGAGCTGACCAGCGGAAGGCGCATGCTCCCCGTCGGTGTAGTGCATGATGTTGTCTGCCCTTGCGAGGTAGGTCTTTCCGGGGGTCTGCAGCCCGGCGACCCAGCGCCAGGAGAGCGTGTTGCTGGCGACATCGCCGTCCAGGAGGTGTTCGATGAAGAAGGCGGCCCCGAGTTCCCACGGCAGGCGAAGGGTGAAGATCCAGATCGAGGCAAACCACATGCGGGCGTGGTTATGAAGGTAACCGGTGGCGACGAGTTCCTGCGCCCAAGCATCAAAGCCTGCGATGCCCGTCTTTCCCGCGATGGCGGCTTCCCACGTCGTCCGCTTCTCTGCGTCCAAAGACGCCCTCAAGCGCGGTACGGCCCCGCACCAGCGACTCCACGCCGCCGGACGATGTTCCAGCCAGCCCTTCCAGTAAGTCCGCCAATAGACCTCCTGCACGAACTTCTCGGCGGCGGGAAAAGACCAGCGGCGCATGGTGGCGTCCACGATCTCCGATTCCAAGAGCAGGCGCTTCTGCACCCATGGGGAGAGGCGGGAGACTTGGGAATGGCCGGGCCGGACGAAATTACGCTCCGCGGCATAGCGGCCTGCAG
>Ga0222712_10002022_pt1 | contig 23970 bp, 24 predicted proteins | sample C33_657DmetaG_FD_165043 | JGI IMG/M metagenome (GOLD analysis project Ga0222712, IMG submission 165043) | Estuarine water microbial communities from San Francisco Bay, California, United States - C33_657D | ecosystem: Environmental > Aquatic > Marine > Unclassified | place: USA: California... | reverse complement strand
CGACCAGGCGAGATTTTGGCCGAGATCGAGGCTCTCGTGGCCGATGGTGTCATCGAAATCACCCTGCTCGGTCAAAACGTCAACACCTACGGTGTGGAATTCGGCGATAAAGGCGCGTTCGCAAAGCTGCTCCGCGCTTGTGGGCAGATCGATGGGCTGGAACGCGTGAGGTTCACGAGCCCGCATCCAGCCGCGTTCACCGACGACGTCATCGAGGCTATGGCCGAGACTCCAAATGTTATGCCGAGCCTTCACATGCCGCTTCAATCTGGCTCGGATCGCATACTCAAAGAAATGCGCCGCAGCTACCGTAGTGAGAAATTCTTAGGCATCATCGACCGTGTTCGTGATGCGATTCCTGATGCGGCCATCACCACCGACATCATCGTTGGGTTCCCGGGTGAAACCGAAGAAGACTTTCTTGAAACCATGCGCGTTGCCGAAAGCTCACGCTTTGCTGCCGCCTACACCTTTCAGTATTCGATTCGCCCCGGCACCCCTGCCGCGACAATGCCTAACCAGGTACCCAAAGAAATCGTCCAAGAACGTTTCGAACGCCTAATCGCCAGCTTGAACCACATTGCTTGGAAAGAAAACGAAGCCATGATCGGCAAGCGAGTCGAGGTGCTAGTGGCTAACGAAGGTCGCAAAGATGCCGCAACCCTGAGAATGTCAGGCCGAAGTCGCTGCAACCGCTTAGTTCACTTCACGGTTCCACAAGGAGCAGCAGCACCCAGACCAGGTGACATCGTCGAGGTAACGGTTACAGAGGCTGCCCCGTACCACCTGATTGCCGACCCCGCGAGTGTCGAAGAGTATGCGATGCGGCGCACCCGTGCTGGCGATGCCTGGGATCGTGCCGAAGCCGCGTCATGTAGTGTTCCGCCTCCAGCGCCTTCTGGTAAAAAGGTTCTGTCACTAACCCCGAAAACAACACCTATCGACTTCGAACTCGATGACTAGGCTCATCTCGATTGTCGGCCCAACCGGCACCGGAAAATCAGATCTAGGCCTTGCTATAGCGCGCGCACTATCTCACGAAGGTCAAGCGGCCGAAATCGTAAACACAGACTCCATGCAGTTCTATCGCGGCATGAACATTGGCACCGCGAAGCTGGCCGAAGATGAGCGTGGTGGTGTCACTCACCACCTAATCGACTGGCTCGAGGTCACCGACGAGTCGACGGCAGCTGAATACCAACTGAAGGCCCGCGAAGTCATCGAAGGAATTCAGTCACGGGGAGCGGTGCCGATTCTGGTCGGGGGTTCGATGCTTTACATCGCGGCTGTGCTGAACACCTTCGAGTTTCCTGGTCAAGACGAAGAATTGCGCGCCAAACTAGAGCAAGAGCTGATCGAGATTGGTCCGGGTTTGATGCACCGCAAGCTACAGCAGCTCGACCCCGTGGCCGCAAGTCGCATAGATCCGCTAAACGGGCGCCGCATAGTTCGCGCAATCGAAATTGTTTCGGTGACCGGTGAGCCTTTTGCCGCGAGCCTTCCAGATGAGCCAGAGTCTTGGAAACCTGTTCTCGAAATTGGTCTCAACTCTGAACGCGCGCATTTGGTTGGCCGACTAAATCAGAGGGTTGAGCAAATGTGGCAGCAGGGTCTCGTGGCAGAGGTTGAACAGCTCATCGGGCAGGGTTTGCGCGAGGCAAAGACATCCAAGCGTGCAATCGGCTACGCGCAAGCATTGGCCCAATTCGATGGCGAGTTGAATGAGGCAGAGGCAATCGAACAAACCAAGTTGCTAACCGCACGGTATGCACGCCGACAAATGTCATGGTTTCGCCGCGACAAACGCATCAACTGGCTCGACTATCAAGATTCACAAGCTCAAGGCAAGGCCATCGACATGAGCCTCCGCTGGGTGGCTTCGGGTGAACAGCCGCCGCTTGGCGAATAGGCTTATCTAATGGCGCAGCTCATCAACTTCACCAAGGGTCACGGTACCGGCAACGACTTCGTGCTGATTTTTGACCCCGAAGACCAGCTTGCCCTCACCTCTTCACAAATAGCAAAACTCTGCGACCGCCATTTTGGCATCGGTGCCGACGGCCTCATTCGCATCGTGCCAAGTTCGAAACTTGCTGCTGGCCGGGACTGCCTCGAGTCTGAGCCGAATGCAACCTGGTTCATGGATTACTACAACGCAGACGGTTCGTCAGCCGAGATGTGCGGCAACGGAACACGGGTTTTCGCTCGCTACCTAACCGAGCGAGTGCTGACGCTCGCCGATGGTGAAACACTTTCCATTGGCACTCGAGACGGAGTAAAAGACTTGCAGCGCAATATGGCTGGCTTTGCGGTCAACATGGGGCGTTGGCGACTAGAAGGCGATCACACAGTCAGTGCCGCATCGCTAGATGTCGCGAGACCTGGCCTAGGCATCAACGTTGGTAACCCGCACGTGGTCGTGGCACTCGCATCAGACGATGAACTCTCTGAACTCTCGCTTCACGATGCTCCAGTAATCGAGCCGCGACTCGAATCTGGGGCAAACGTCGAATTCGTTGTACCGGCTGAGCCGATGGTCAAAGAAGGCGTTGGTTACATCAGCATGCGCGTTCACGAACGCGGGGTTGGTGAGACGTTGTCTTGCGGCACCGGCATTGTGGCCGCGGCTCTGGCCACCCGTCATTGGGCTGGCCCAGGCGCACCAAACCAGTGGCAGGTCAAAGTTCCGGGTGGCACACTCGGTGTGCGAATGTTCGCAGCTGAAGACGGTGAGATGGTTGGCTTGAGCGGCGCTGCCGAACTGGTCTTCGACGGTCAGGTAGACCTAGAGCAGCTCTAGCCTCGGTGCTTGACTCGAAAAACCCTGAACGCTTTAGCGGTATCAACGCGGATGGTGCTGAACTCATCGGGTAGCGTCGCATCAAGCCACCGTTGCAAAGAATCGGCACCCAAGTTTTTCTGAACCACGAGGTAGCTTTCCGCTCCGACCGCCAGACGTGGAAGCCAAGTTAGCAAAATCTCGTGCAGAACATCCTTGCCCACCCGAATTGGCGGGTTAGACCAGATTCCGTTGAACTCGAGCTCGTCTGGCACTTCGTCAGGTTTGCAGACGCGAATGTTGGTAACTCCGGCAAGCTCTGCGTTGCGCTTGGTCAGAGCTAGCGAACGCTCGTTCACATCAATGGCCCAAATCGTTGCTCTAGGTGCTTGCAGGGCAAGGCTGATAGCGATTGGCCCCCAGCCACAGCCAACGTCGAGCAGGTTTCCGCCGACCGGTGCGTGAGAAAGTTGCTCAAGCAGCACGGCCGTACCCTGGTCGATGTGATCTGGAGAGAACACCCCGCCAGCGGTTTCCAAGCGCAGTTCCTGCCCACACAGAGTGACGTGAATCTGCTTTGGTTTGTATTCGGTTGCGGGGGTCTCCGAGAAATAATGCTCTGAAGACATAGCGTCAATCTATACCCGTTTGCCCCGTTAGTGTTAGTTGCAATGAGTCAAAACAGTCCCTTGATTCCCGACGAGGAAGCAACCGCCCAGCCAGCCAATCAGGGCGAGGCGGTCATCGACCGCATTCTGCGCCGCGGCGCTCGGGCGGCGGCTCTGGGAGCCGATGCAGACCACGGCCACAGCGACACCGATGGCGATCAGTTCGACCTCGAAGACCGTTCGGCCCTCCGCCGCGTATCCGGATTGTCAACCGAACTTCAAGACATTACCGAAGTTGAATACCGCCAACTCCGCCTTGAAAAGGTGCTGCTGATTGGTCTATGGGGTGAGCAAACCCTCCAGGATGCTGAAAACTCGTTGCGCGAACTCGCCGCCCTTGCCGAAACCGCCGGCTCTGAGGTTCTCGATGGTCTGTTGCAGCGTCGAGCGCACCCAGACCCAGCCACCTACCTGGGTAAAGGCAAGACCCAGGAATTGCGCCAAATGGTCGTAGCCACCGGCGCTGACACGGTTATCGCCGACACCGAACTCGCTCCATCGCAAAGACGCGCCCTAGAAGATGTGGTCAAGGTGAAGGTCATCGACCGAACCGCAGTGATTCTCGACATTTTCGCCCAGCACGCAAAGAGTCGCGAGGGTAAGGCTCAGGTAGAGCTAGCCCAACTCGAATATTTGCTACCGCGCCTCCGCGGTTGGGGTGAGTCGATGTCTCGTCAAGCCGGTGGTCAGGCTGCCGGCGGTGTCGGTATGGGTTCGCGTGGTCCGGGTGAAACCAAGATTGAGCTCGATCGCCGCCGCATCAACACGCGCATGGCTAAGTTGCGCAAGCAGATCATCGCCATGAAGCCGGCTCGCGAAACCAAACGCGCCAACCGCAAGAAAAACTCGGTTCCGTCGGTGGCAATCGCGGGCTACACCAATGCAGGAAAGTCCTCCCTGCTAAACCGCATGACCTCGGCCGGCGTTTTGGTCGAGAACGCCCTGTTTGCCACGCTTGACCCCACGGTGCGCAAAACTCAAACTCCTGACGGACGCGAGTACACACTGGCCGACACCGTTGGTTTTGTGAGAAACCTGCCGCACCAGTTGGTTGAGGCGTTTCGGTCAACACTCGAAGAAATCGGCGACTCAGACCTGATCGTGCACGTGGTTGATGCATCGCACCCAGACCCAGCAAGTCAGATAGCCACGGTGCGCGATGTGATTGGCGAAGTTGGGGCCAGTGACATCCCGGAGTTGATTGTTTTCAACAAGATCGATTTGGCAGACGAAACGATGCGTTTGGCGCTGCGCGGGCTCGAGCCAACCAGCATTTTCGTTTCCGCTCGTTCTGGCGAAGGTATTGAAGAGCTGCAAGACCTGCTGGCCAGGCTGATTCCCGAGCCGAATGTCAAAGTTACTGTCGTGGTGCCTTATTCGCGCGGAGACCTGGTGTCGCGCATCCACTTGAACAGCCGCATTCTGTCTCTCGAGTACATCGAAGAGGGCACAAAAATCACCGCAATGGTAAAGCCTGAACTGGCTTCAGATCTCGCGGTTTTTACCGTTATCGATCAGCTCTAGTTAAAGAGAGCGAATAACCGAAACTACCTTGCCCATGATTACGGCGTTGGTGCCATCGATCGGGTCATAAGAAGAGTTTCTTGGCATCAACCAGGTTTGACCGTTTGACTGTCTAAAGACCTTCACGGTTGCACCTTCTTCAAGCAGGGCGGCAACGATTTCACCTTGCTCTGCGGTCTGCTGTTGACGAACTACTACCCAGTCGCCGTCGCAAATAGCGGCGTCGATCATCGAGTCGCCCGAAACCTTGAGCATGAAAAGCTCGCCTCCGCCGACAAGTTCGCGGGGGAGCGTCAAGTGGCTTTCGATGTTCTGCTCGACCAAGATCGGGCCACCGGCTGCAATGCGACCGACTAGGGGAATGCTCACCACGTTGTCGCTCACCTCGCTGCGAGAAGCGGTGCTCATGCCCGGTGCGCTCTTGAGAACATCCATCGCTCGTTGACCTGCGTCGGCCTTCGACAAGAAACCGAGTTCACGCAACTGGCTGAGCTGATAAGAAACCGAGGATGTTGAACTCAGGCCAACCGCCTCGCCAACCTCGCGCATGGTTGGGTTGTAACCCTTTTCGCGACGATACCTAACGATCGCCTCGAGAATCTTCGACTGCACTCCGGTGAGTTGTTTTTGGTCAGCCATGTTGGCCTCCTTAGGGTCTCAGAACTAAATGTCTGGGGTGGCTGTTTGAATGCCGTTACCACACCTATCGAAACTCTATTCGATTGATACAACATTTTCTAGTATTTATTCGAAAAAGTTTTCGAAAAACTCTTGACATGATGTCGGTGGGTGTGGGTAACTTGATTATATCGAACAGTTGTTCGAAACAGATTTTCGAACAGTGAGTTAGAAGGAGACACCAAATGTCATCTCAAATCACCCGCGTGGCCACCGTTTCACAGGCCACCTACCGCCGCCGCCGCATGGTTGTTGCCTTGTTTCTGGCCACCGCGGTTACCTTGAGCGCCTCGCTCTTCTCTGGTCTCTCGGCACAGGCAACCAACGAAAGCTCTACGGCCAAGTTTGACTATGTCACCGTGAGCGCCGGCACAACGCTATGGGGTCTTGCACAGGTTCACGCCGGTGACCAAGAGCCTCGCGAATGGATCGCCGAGCTGGTAAGCCTTAACGCACTACAAGATGCCACGCTTCAGCCGGGGCAGCAGTTGGCTCTTCCTACTAACTAGCTTTATTGCAAGCTTTCTCGATGCCGCCCAGTGCCAACGTGCTGGGCGGTAATCTTGTCTAATGGCAAACCTCGATGATCTACCGATCCGCGATTCTTTGAAGGGTCGCGTTCCTTACGGCGCTCCGCAGCTTCACGTACCAGTGGCTTTGAACGTGAATGAGAACACCCACGGAATTCCCGAAGTTGTCGCCATGGACATAATCACTCGTTTGGCGGCCGAGGTGTTGACCATCAACCGTTATCCAGACCGCGAGTTTGTTGAACTGCGCGATGCCTTAGCGAAATATCTGGGCCACGATCTGAGCCGAGAACAAATCTGGGCAGCAAACGGTTCGAACGAGGTTATTCAGCAAATCCTTCAGGCGTTCGGTGGCCCTGGCCGCAAAGCTTTGGGTTTCGGGCCAACATACTCGATGTACCGAATCATTTCTGACGGAACCGACACCGCATACGTTGATGCGGGGCGCGACGACCGCTACGAGTTGTCGGCAGAAACTGCCGTGGCTGCAATAAAACTGCACAACCCAGACATTGTTTTGCTTTGCTCACCAAACAACCCGACGGGCACCCCGCTTTCCCTTGAAGTCATCGAAGCGGTTTATTCCGCTACCAGTGGTGTCGTTGTAGTCGACGAAGCCTATGCCGAGTTTGCTTATCCCGACACCCCAAGCGCAATAACCCTGCTTGAGGGTCGTGAGCGCTTGATGGTTTCTAGAACCATGTCGAAGGCATTTGCTTTTGCTGGCGCTCGAGTTGGCTACCTCGCTGCTGATCCAGCGGTCATCGATGCGTTGCGACTAGTGAGGTTGCCATATCACCTGAGCGCCTTCACTCAGGCCGCCGCCTTAGCCGCACTCGCTCACAGCGAGCTCATGCTGAACGCAGTTGCAGACATCCGAGTTCAGCGAGACCGAATCATCGCCGAGTTGATCGAGATGGATTTAGAACCATACCGCAGTGATTCCAACTTCGTGCTTTTTGGTGGGCTCGAATCACCGAAGGACGTCTGGCAGCAGCTTCTCGACAGAGGGGTGCTGGTGCGCGATTTTGGCATAGAAGGCACTCTCCGCGTTACAGCCGGAACCGAAGCCGAGACCACGCAATTTCTCGACACCCTGCGTGAAGTTCTAAAGGGCTAAACTTAAAGCCATCCCCAATGACGCTTTTTTGGTGAAAGGTAATTCCATGAGCAGGTCTGCATCGCTAACGCGAAAGACTTCTGAGTCGTCAATCGAACTCAGCCTCAACTTAGACGGAACCGGTAAGTCGAGCATCTCGACCACCGTTCCCTTTTTTGATCACCTGCTAACCGCATTCTCGAAGCACTCGCTGATTGACCTCGAGATCAAGGCGTCCGGCGACACCCACATTGACGCGCACCACACCGTGGAAGACACCGCCATAGTTCTTGGGCAGGCTCTAAAGCAGGCGCTAGGCGACAAGGCGGGCATTGGTCGTTACGGTGACGCAACAGTTCCACTCGACGATGCGCTAGCCCGCGCAGTGGTCGACGTATCTGGTCGCCCTTACCTGGTTCACACTGGAGAGCCTGCCGGTTTCGAATTTCACCTGATCGGTGGCCACTTCACCGGCTCGCTGGTGCGTCACGTGTTCGAGGCCATCAGCCTCAACGCCGGAATCACCGTGCACGTCACAGTGCTGGATGGCCGCGACCCACACCACATTGCCGAAGCCGAGTTCAAAGCATTTGCTCGCGCGATGCGCAAGGCCGTAGAGCTTGACCCACGAGTCGATGGGGTTCCTTCGACCAAGGGCGCTCTGTGACCAAAAAACGCGTGGTCGTTCTCGACTACGGCAGCGGCAATGTGCACTCAGCAGTCAAGGCCCTCGTGGCAGCCGGAGCAGACGTTGAACTCACCGCTGATCGCAGCAAGGTTCTAGAAGCCGATGGGTTGGTTGTGCCCGGTGTTGGCGCATTTGCAGCAGTGATGCAAAGCCTGAACGCCATCGGAGCGCCCGAACTCATTGACAAGCGTCTAACCGGGGGTAAAAAAGTGCTTGGCATTTGCGTCGGTCTTCAGGTGTTGTTCGACCGTGGAGTTGAACACGGCAGTAACTGCGAGGGGTTGGGGCAGTTGCCTGGTGTTGTTGAAGAGCTCGACTCGCCAAAACGGCCGCACATCGGCTGGAACACCGTGGATGCTGCGCCGGGGTCAACCCTGTTTGAAGGTGTTGAAAACGAGCGGTTCTATTTCGTGCACTCGTACGGAGTGCAGAACTGGCAGTTAGAGGCGATGGGTGCTTTCATTCCGCCAAAGGTTTCGTGGAGCGAATACGGGCCGCGATTCGTTGCCGCCTGCGAGGTTGGACCGTTGGCTGCCACACAGTTTCACCCTGAGAAGTCGGGCGAGGCGGGCATCCGCTTGCTGACCAACTGGGTGAACAGCCTGTAACCACAAGATTTTTTGATTTAGCTACAAAAGAGAGAACCGATGTTTGAATACCTAGAACTACTGCCGGCAGTTGATGTGGCCGACGGTAAAGCCGTGCGCCTGACTCAGGGTGAGGCCGGCTCAGAAACCGACTACGGCGACCCGGTCGAAGCTGCGATGACCTGGATCAATGCAGGAGCCGAGTGGATTCACCTCGTTGACCTAGATGCCGCATTCGGTAGAGGCGAGAATCGCGCCGTTCTGAGCGAAGTAGTCAACGCCGCCAGTGCCGTGAAGATCGAGCTTTCCGGCGGTATTCGCGATGATGCTTCGCTCGAAGCCGCACTCGAGGCAGGGGCGACCCGCGTGAACCTAGGCACGGCAGCGCTCGAAGACCCAGAGTGGACCAAACGCGCCATCGCCCGATTCGGCGACGCAATCGCGGTTGGCTTGGATGTTCGTGGCACAACCCTTGCAGCCCGCGGCTGGACTCGCGAAGGCGGCGACCTCTTCGAAGTGCTGGCTCGACTCGAAGATGACGGTTGCGCACGCTATGTGGTTACCGACGTGACCAAAGATGGAACTCTGCGCGGCCCCAACCTTGAGCTGCTAGCCCAGGTCATGGCGAAAACTGATAAGCCAGTGGTTGCATCGGGTGGCATTTCTTCACTTCAAGACATCACCGACCTTCGCGCGCTGGTTAGCCAAGGCCTCGAAGGCGCAATCTTGGGCAAGTCTCTCTACGCCGGCAAGTTCACGCTCGAAGCCGCGCTCGAAATCGCCAACGCCCGGTAACCATGAGTCACCATCACGAACACATCAACCAAGACCGATTGGCCGATTCGGCCGGTGTTCCATGGGCTGGGCGTTCGTTCGAACCAAACTCATGGGCCGGTGACAATGGTCAGGCCGATGAAGCCCTGGTGGCGAGCATCCGCGCTCTAGCTTCTGGTGCGGGTTCAAACGAGCAGGTTGTTGCAGCGCTGTCAGGTGCGCGCGTGCTGATTCCGCTTCTCGCAGAGTTGGGGGAGTCGGGCGAGGGTGCTCACGGCCAAACTGTCGACAAGAGCGCAGACCTTGCCATCGTTACCGTCGAAACTCCAGACGGCCAGGATGCTCTGCCGGTGTTCAGCTCGGTAGCGGCCATGGCGCTCTGGAACCCGACCGCTCGACCGGTGCCGGTTTCGGCACAGAAGGCAGCAATCGCAGCCGTGCAAGAGGGCAACACCCGAATCGTGCTGGATGCCGCCAACGACACCGAGTTTGTGGTGCGTCGCCCAGCGCTCGCAGCGATTGGGCAGGGACTACCGTGGGTGCATCCGGTTCGTGATGAACGGGTAAGTTCGGCCTTTGCCGAGGCTACTGCGAGCATCCCAGAAATTTTGAAGTTCGCTCTCAGCGACTGTGACCCGCTATCGCGTCTGGTCGCCGCCGAGGTTCAGCTCGAGCTAACCCTTAGGCCAGGCATGTCGCGAGATGAACTTGATGGGGTTATGCAAAAACTTGCGACGGCTCTTGCCGCGAGTGAGGCCGTGGCCGAATACGTCGATTCGCTGCGGGTAAAGCTCGTTTAGTTGACCGGTCCGGTGTATTTTTCGCCTGGGCCAGCACCCGGTGCGTCTTTAATCACGGATGCTTCGCGGAACGCCAGCTGAAGAGCACGTAGCCCGTCTCGAAGTGGCCTCGCGTGGTGGTCGCCAACCTCGGCCGCTGCGGCGGTAACTAGTCCAGCCAGAGCGGTGATCAACTTACGTGCCTCATCGAGGTCGGCTGGGTGCCCGTCTTCGCCGAGTCCAACCTGCACCGCGGCCGCGCTCATCAGGTGAACGGCGGTGGTGTTGATGATTTCAACCGCGGGAACCTCGGCGATGTCTCTGATCTCTCCACTTACGTCAGTGAACGAAAATGACTCTTGAGATTCAGACATCTTTGGGGGTTCTCCTTTTGAACTCTTTCTGCTAGGCTATCTCATGGCTCCGAGGTCAACTCGGTCAGAAGTGGATTCATTTCCCACCCGCGTTCATCGCTTTCTACAAGATGGCCGGGTAAAGCTTTGGAAACTTTCGTTTCTGTGCGCTCTAGGGTTTTTTACCCGAAGGTGTGGCCGTTTGTCACATTACCTTTAGGAGTAGCAATCAGCGATCCACGTATTAATGAGCGCATCCGTGTGCCTGAGGTTCGACTAGTCGGATCAGCAGGCGAGCAAATCGGAGTAGTTAGCATCGAAGACGCACTTCGCATGGCCCAAGAACAAGATCTTGACCTAGTCGAAGTTGCACCTACATCGAAGCCTCCGGTCGCGAAAATTATGGACTTCGGAAAATTCAAGTACGAAGCAGCCCAGAAAGTTCGCGAAGCCCGCAAGAACCAGGTCAACACCGTTCTCAAGACCGTACGTTTCGGACTCAAGATTGACGCACACGATTACGGCACCAAGCGTGGCCAGATCGAGCGCTTCCTAAAGGCTGGCGACAAGGTCAAAGTGATCGTGGTGTTCCGCGGTCGCGAGCAGTCACGCCCAGAAATGGGTATCAAGCTGCTACAGAAGTTGGCTGAAGAAGTAACCGAGTTCGGTTCGGTCGAATCGACCCCGTCTATTGACGGTCGCAACATGGTTATGGTCATTGGTCCACTTCGCAACAAGGCTGAGGCTAAGGCTGATGCAAAGCGCGCTGCCGACAAGGCATCCGCGAAGTCAACCGAAGCAGAAACACCAGCAGCGTAAGGCTGCAACATTAGAAGGAGAAAGTAATGCCAAAGCAGAAAACTCACTCAGGTGCCAAGAAGCGCTTTCGCTTCACCGGCAGCGGCAAGCTTATGAAGCAGCAGATCAACATGCGCCACAACCTCGAGCACAAGTCGAGCCGTCGCACCCGTCGTCTAAACCAAGACCAGGTTGTCTCGGCTGCAGACTTCAAGACCATCAAAACCCAGCTCGGCAAGTAGAGAAAGACTTTAGGAGTAAAAAATGGCAAGAGTAAAAAACGCGGTTAACTCGCACAAGAAGCGTCGCACAGTACTTGAGCGCGCCAAGGGTTACCGTGGCCAGCGTTCACGTCTCTACCGCATGGCGAAGCAGCAGATGCTTCACTCGTTGGTTTACGCGTACAACGACCGTCGTGCCCGCAAGGGTGACTTCCGTCGCCTGTGGATTCAGCGCATCAACGCTGCATCGCGCGCCAACGGCATGACCTACAACCGCTTCATCCAGGGCCTAGGCCTTGCCGGTGTTGAGGTTGACCGTCGTATCTTGGCTGAACTAGCTGTGAACGAGCCTGCAACCTTCGCAAGCCTCGTTGCCACCTCTAAGGCAGCTCTACCTGCAGACACTTCGGCTCCAAAGGCCTAGTGACTTGCTAAACGATCCCAAAGCGAATCGTGTTCGCGGGGTCGCCAAGCTCAATAAGAAAGATGCCCGGTCTGAGACCGGGCTCTTTCTGCTTGAAGGCCTTCAGGGCCTGAAAGAAGCGCTCGACCGACCCAAGCTAATTCGAGAAATCTTCGCCACCGGCGAAGTGATTTCGGCTAACCAGGCAATATTTGCCAAGGCAGCCGCTGCTCGAGTCGAAGTTGTCGAGGTAACCGAGCAAGTTTTGGCCGCACTGGCCGACACTCGCACCCCGCAGGGTGTTGTCGCGGTTTGCGAGCAAGCTCACGTTTCTTTCGAAGACGTGCTTTCGGCCGAGCCGAAGCTTCTGGCCCTTTTGGCGAACATCCGCGACCCTGGCAATGCCGGCACCGTGTTACGCGCTGCCGACGCGGCTGGCGCAGATGCGGTCATCTTTAGCGAAAACAGCGTGGATGTCTACAATCCGAAGGTTGTTCGTTCGACCACCGGTTCGATTTTTCACTTGCCAGTAGTTCTAGGCGCAAACCTAGAGGCGACTATCGGTGCAGCCAAACAGGCCGGTTACCAGGTTTTAGCAGCGACCGCGGGCGGCACCGCTTTGCCAGAGCTTGAGCACAGCATCCTGGCTAAACCAACCCTGTGGATGTTCGGCAACGAGGCTTGGGGTTTCGAACCACACATTCTCGAACTGGCCGATTTGCAGGTTGCGGTTCCTATTTACGGCGCTGCCGAGAGCCTAAATCTCGCGACCGCCGCAAGTATTTGCCTGTATGCCACTGCCTTCGCTCAGAACCGCTAGTTGGTAGGCTAAAACCCTATGCCTGAGCACATTTCTATCAACGCATCAACCGTCGACCCGGTGGTCGCCGAGGCGCTGGCCGCAATTGCAGCCGCTCCCGACATCGCCGCGCTTCGTGCTAGCCGAAATGCCACCGTAGGCGAGCAGTCTGCAATCGCAAAACTGAACGCAGCTTTGAAGAACCTGCCGCATGAAGAAAAGGCTGCCGCCGGCGCTTTGATCGGCCAGGCCAGAGGTGAGCTAAATGCCGCTTTTGCTGCTCGTGAAGCCGAACTTTCCAAAGCCGACGAAGTTGCCAAGCTAGCCGCTGAATCGGTAGACGTCACCGCAGCGGCTGTGCCTGCGGGGATTGGTGCCAGACATCCGCTTTCGCTTTTACAAGACCAAATCAGCGACATTTTTGTTGGCATGGGCTGGGAAATCGCCGAAGGGCCTGAGCTCGAGAGCGAATGGTTCAACTTCGATGCACTCAACTTCGACGTCGATCACCCTGCTCGCGCGATGCAAGACACCTTCTTTGTAGACCCAGTCGATTCACACCTAGTACTTCGCACCCACACCTCACCAGTGCAGGTTCGCTCGCTGCTGGAGCGAGAACTTCCGGTCTACGTTCTTTGCCCAGGCCGCGTTTTTCGCACCGACGAATTAGATGCCACTCACACTCCGGTTTTTCACCAGGTTGAGGGATTGGCCATCGACAAGGGTCTAACCATGGCCGATCTTCGCGGAACCCTCGAGCACTTCGCCAGGGCCATGTTCGGCGAAGAGGCAAAGATTCGTTTGCGCCCATCCTTCTTTCCGTTCACCGAACCTTCGGCAGAGCTTGACGTTTGGCACCCGGGTGCCAAGGGTGGCGCTCGGTGGGTCGAGTGGGGCGGATGCGGCATGGTCAACCCGAATGTTTTGCGTGCAGCTGGCATCGACGCCGAACAATTCCAGGGCTTCGCCTTCGGTATGGGCATCGAGCGCACGCTGATGTTCCGCAACGGTGTTCTCGACATGCACGACATGGTCGAGGCCGACATTCGTTTCAGCCAGCAGTTTGGAGTGGTGCTCTAAATGCGCGTTCCACTGTCATGGCTAGCCGAGGCAGCCACACTACGTTCTAACTCAACCGCCGAGTCGGTCATGGCCGAATTGGTCAAAATCGGCCTCGAAGAAGAGGGCGTTCACTCGTTCGGGCTAACCGGCCCACTGGTTGTCGGCGAGGTTCTTGAATTCGTCGCCGAACCACAGAGCAATGGCAAAACCATTCGCTGGTGCCAGGTTCGCGTCGCGCCCGCAGGCGCAAAAGCTGCCGACGGCGGCGAGGATGTTCGCGGCATCGTGTGCGGAGCTGGCAACTTTGAGGTTGGCGACAAGGTTGTGGTTTGCCTACCTGGTGCTTTTCTACCTGGAGATTTCAAGATTGCGGCTCGTTCGACCTACGGTCACATCAGCGACGGAATGATGGCTTCGGCTCGAGAGCTCGGCATTAGCGACGACCACGCAGGCATCATCCGCCTTCACGAAATGGGCTTAGACCCTAAGGTCGGCACCGACGCGATGGAACTACTGAACCTCGCCGATGTCGCCGCCGAAGTGAACGTCACTCCCGACCGCGGCTACTGCTTCAGCATCCGCGGTGTTGCTCGCGAATACTCGCACGCCACTAACACCTTGTTTCGCGATCCAATCGGTCACGCTCAGCCAGAACATGTTGAGGGCTTCTCTGTGCAGATTGCCGACCAGGCACCGATTCGCGATCAGGTTGGTTGCGACCGCTTCTATGTTCGTGCCGTCAAAGAACTAGATGCGACCGTGCCGACTCCGGCGTGGATGGTTACCCGCCTCAAGCTGGCCGGTATGCGTTCGATTTCGCTGATCGTTGACATCACCAACTACGTGATGCTTGAACTCGGTCAGCCATTGCACGCCTACGACCTAGACAAGCTAAAGGGTGGCATCACCGTGCGCCGTGCCAACTCTGGCGAAACCCTGAAAACCCTCGATGGTCAGGTTCGCAAGCTCGACACAGAAGATCTTCTAATCACCGACGAATCGGGCGCCATCGGCCTAGCCGGTGTCATGGGTGGCGAGAGCACCGAAGTCAGCAGCACCACAAAGAACGTGCTCATCGAAGCTGCTCACTTTGACCCAATCACCATCGCCCGCTCGGCCAGGCGACACAAGTTGCCGAGCGAGGCATCAAAGCGCTTTGAACGAGGTGTCGACCCTCAGGTTGCCCCTTATGCGGTGGCTCGTGTGATTCAACTTCTCGAAGTTCATGCCAAGGGTGCGGGCCAGAACCTGGGCGCAGATTTGAATAACCTTCCGGGCGTTGCCGCGGTCGAGTTGCCGGCGGGGTTTGCCGCGGCGCTCGTTGGCGTCGATTACACCGACGACGAAATCGTTACCGCACTCGAGGCAATCGGATGTGTCGTGGCTCGTGTCGAAGGCGGCTTCGAAGTCATTCCGCCATCGTGGCGCCCAGACCTGCGCCACAAAACCGACTTGGTCGAAGAGGTTGCTCGAATCAACGGTTACGACCGCATTCCGGCAAGCCTCCCTGTCGCACCTCCTGGCCGCGGCTTAACCAAGCGTCAGAAGTCGCGTCGTGCCGTGCTTACCTCGCTGGTTGGTGACTCGATGACCGAAGTGCTCAACTACCCGTTCTTGAGTGAGACAGAAAACCGTTGGTTCGCAAGCGACTCGGCAAGTGCCGTGCGTTTGGCCAACGCCATGCAAGAAGAAAGCTCTGAGCTTCGTCTTTCGCTACTCCCTGCTCTGATTCAGGCGGCTGCCAGAAACCTATCTCGAGGCATCACCGATCTAGCACTTTTTGAAGAAGGTTCGGTCTTTTTGCCAGACGGTCAGGTTGCCAAAACCGCTGACCTTCCCAGCGGAACTACTATGCCAACAGCCGCTCAACTTGCTGAGCTCGAAGCCACTATTCCAGACCAACCAAGACATCTAGCTGGTTTGCTGCTTGGCGATCGTGTGCAAGCCCAGGTTGGCGTTGCCGCGGTTGAGTATGACTACAGCGACGCGATTCACGCTGCACGATTGGTTGCCCGTGCCGTTGGTCTTGAACTAACCACTCGCCAGGCTGCGCCAAAGGGCTACCACCCAGGGCGCACCGCCGAACTTGTGGTTCAAACCGGCGAAGACATTGCAGTCATCGGTTTCGCTGGCGAACTCGACCCAGCACTGGCTCTAGAAAACAACCTGCCACGACGCGTGGGCGCTTTTGAGATCAATCTCGAGAAGCTCTATGCCGTGGCTCCAGACGTGATTACCGCCACCCCGATTTACAACTACCCAGCCGCAACGCAAGACCTGTCGGTTGTGGTCGATGCGACTTTGCCAGCCGCTGAGCTGCTGTCGGTCATCCGTGCCGGTGCCGGTGAGCTGCTCGAACAGGTTCGCCTCATCGACGACTACCGCGGCCAGAATGTTGCCGATGGCAAGAAATCGCTCACTTTTGCACTGCGGTTTAGGGCAACCGATCGCACGCTCACTCAGGCAGAGGCTACTGCGGCCAAGGACGACGCAGTTGCTCTCGCAAAGGAGAAATTCGGCGCAGAACTGCGCGCCTAACTAAAGGAGTCCTAATGGTCTACACAGTGGCCGTTGCTGGCGCTAGCGGATACGTTGGCGGTGAACTCCTGCGCCTGATTGCAAAGCACCCGCAGCTCGAGCTCAAGACCGTTACCGCGAATACCAACGCGGGCGAAACCATCGGTGCCATGCACCCGCATCTGCTTAGCTACGCCGATTTGGTGCTGCAAAAGACTACTCCGGATGTTCTAGACGGGCACGACATCGTGTTTCTTGCACTGCCGCACACGACCTCGGCCGAAGTAGCATCTTGGCTATCCGAAGACACCTTGGTGCTCGACTGCGGTGCCGATTTCAGGCTTGAAAACGCGGATGATTGGCAAAAGTATTACCAAACCGAACACTCTGGAACCTGGGCCTATGGCATGCCCGAGTTGGTTCTCGCCTCGGGCGACAAGCAACGCGCGAAACTCGCGGGAGTCAAGCGAATCGCTGTGCCTGGTTGCAACGTCACTGCCATCACTCTCGCGCTTACGCCGTTGATTCGCGATCACATCATCGAGCCAGAAGATATCGTCAGCATCCTCTCGGTCGGCACCTCGGGCGCCGGTAAGTCGCCGAAAGTCAACCTGCTAGCCAGCGAAGTTGGTGGCGCGGCATACGCCTACGGGGTCGGTGGCGTTCACCGTCACACTCCCGAAATTGAACAGAACCTGCGCAACGCTTCGGGCAAGGCAATCACCGTATCTTTCACACCTGTGCTCGTGCCGATGTCTCGCGGCATTCTCGCGGTCAACACCGCACGGGTGGCTCCGGGAGTCACCGCCGAAGAAGTGCACGCCAGTTTGGCAGGCGCATACGAGGGGGAGAGCTTCGTTCGTGTTCTAGAGGCCGGTTCGTTCCCGTCAACGGCAAGCACCTTGGGCGTCAACACCTGCCTAATCGGAGCATCGCTAGATGACCACAGCGGCCGTGTGGTCATAGTTTCTGCAATAGATAACTTGGTCAAGGGCACCGCCGGTGCAGCGATTCAGTCACTGAACATTGCATTAGGTCTCGACGAGCAAACCGGTCTCGAGATCGACGGGGTAGCACCGTGAGTGTGACCGTACCTCAAGGATTCAAGGCGTCTGGTGTTCGTGCCGGCCTCAAGAAGTCGGGCAATCTCGACTTCGCCCTGGTGCAAAATCTTGGGCCACTCAATTCGGTCGCCAGCGTCTTCACCACCAACCGCTGCCTAGCCAACCCGGTGCTTTGGAGCAAAGAGGTTATGGCCGACGGTCAGGTTTCGGCCATCGTGCTGAACAGCGGCGGCGCAAATTGCTACACCGGGCCAGAAGGTTTTCAAACCACGCACGCCACCGCAGAGGCGGTAGCCGACAAGCTCGGCATTTCGGCCGGTGACGTAATCGTTTGCTCAACCGGTCTCATTGGCGAACAGCTCGACCGAGCCAAGGTGCTCGCCGGAGTAGAGGCCGCGGTTGCGAGCCTGCACGAAGACGGCGGATTAGACGCATCAGAAGCCATCATGACCACCGACAGCAAACCCAAGCGCGCGGTAATCAAGCGCGATGGCTGGAGTATCGGCGGCATGGCAAAAGGCGCGGGGATGCTCGCGCCGGGCCTTGCAACCATGCTCGTGGTGCTCACCACCGACGCCGTGCTTTCGAGCGCTAAACTAGACCAGGCACTCCGTGCCGCCACGAGAGTGACCTTCGATCGCCTCGACTCCGACGGCTGCATGTCGACAAACGACACCGTTTCGTTGATGGCCAGCGGAGCATCCGGAATCGAACCAGAGCTCGATGAATTCACCGAGGCTCTCACGCACGCTTGCAAAGACCTCGCGTTGCAGTTGCTCAGCGATGCCGAGGGCTCAAGCCACGACATCGCCATCGAAGTGGTCAACGCCGCTAGCGAAGAAGACGCAGTAGAGGTTGGCCGCTCGGTCGCCCGCAACAACCTTTTCAAAGCCGCCATCTATGGCAATGACCCAAACTGGGGTCGAATTCTTGCCGCAGTGGGCGTGACCAAGGCCGCCTTTGACCCATACGACATCGATGTACTCATCAACGGAGTTCGAGTCAGCTCGAAGGGGCAGCCCGACCAATCCCGCGACCTCGTCGACCTGACTCCGCGCCTAGTCGAAATACAAATCTCGCTAAACGCGGGTGCTCACAGCGCAACCGTTTGGACCAACGACCTAACCCACGAATACGTCGAAGAGAACAGCGCGTACTCAAGCTAATGAAACCTATCGAAACGCACGATCACGATTTTGCAGCCATCAAGGCTCAGACTCTCATCGAATCGCTGCCTTGGCTGCAGAATTTTCACGGCAAGGTGGTCGTCGTCAAGTTCGGCGGCAACGCAATGGTCGACGAAGCGCTAGCCGAGGCATTTGCGCAAGACATGGCTTACCTGCGCTGGGTCGGCATCAAGCCGGTTGTTGTTCACGGCGGCGGCCCGCAAATTTCAGCCAAGCTCAAAGAACTCGGCATCGAGTCTGAGTTTCGTGGCGGTTTTAGAGTAACCACCGACGAAACCATCGGTGTGGTGCGCGATGTGCTTCGCGACCAAATCAGCGAATCGCTCGCCGCTCAAATAAGACAAGCCGGTGCTGGTGCGCGAGTGATGTCGGGTGAAGACGGCAACCTGTTTCGGGCCGTAAAAACCACCATCGAGCAAGATGGCGAAACTATCGACATCGGGCTGGTTGGCGAAGTGAACCTTGTGAACCCGCGCATAGTTTTCGATGCTCTCGAGCAGGGCGACATTCCGGTCATTTCGACAGTTGCGCCGGATGCCCAAGGCAACTTGCTCAACGTGAACGCCGACCTTGCCGCAGCCGCCCTCGCTGTCGCGCTGGGTGCCGAAAAGCTCATGGTGCTCACTGACGTGGCCGGGCTCTACTCAAACTGGCCGAACACCGACTCTTTGGTTAGTGAAATCTCCGCTACCGAACTCGAAGCGATGCTGCCAACGCTCGAATCCGGCATGATTCCAAAAATGCAGGCATGCCTCACCGCGGTAAGCGGGGGAGTGCCGCGCGCGCACATCATCGACGGGCGCACTCCGCACAGCATCCTGCTTGAAATCTTCACCAAAAACGGTTTCGGCACGATGGTGTTGCCAAGCTAAGATTTTCTACTTCACGGGAGGTACCGTGAGCGAAGGGAGAGTAATGGTTCGCCATTTCCTCAAAGACGACGACATCACCTCAGCCGAGCAGGCCAAGATTATTCGTTTGGGTATCGAGCTAAAGAAAAACCCATACTCGCGGCGTCCTTTCGAAGGCCCCAAGACCGTGGCTCTCATCTTTGACAAGACTTCAACCCGCACCAGAGTCTCGTTTGCAGTCGGAGTTGCCGATCTCGGTGGCGCACCGCTAATCATCGATTCGCAAACCAGCCAGATGGGCGGCAAAGAGTCGGTTGCCGACACCGCTCGCGTTCTAGAACGACAGGTTGCGGCCATCGTGTGGCGCACCTACGCCCACTCGGGTCTCGAAGAAATGGCAGCCAACTCGAATGTGCCGGTAATCAACTCACTCAGCGACGACTACCACCCTTGCCAGTTGCTCGCCGACCTAATGACGGTGCAGGAGCACAAGGGTAAAACCGCCGGATTGACCATCGCCTACATCGGTGACGCCGCGAACAACATGGCGAACTCTTACCTGGTCGCATGCGCTTTGGCAGGCATGCACGTGCGAGTAGCTGCGCCAGCAAAATACCAACCAAACGCGGATGTTGTGACCAAAGCTCGCGCAATCGCCGACCTCACCGGCGGATCGGTTTCGCTGAGCCAGTCACCAGCCGAGGCAATTGCCGGGGCAGACGTAGTCACCACCGACACTTGGATCTCAATGGGGCAGGAATCAGAGAAGGCTCAGCGTATCGCCGACTTTGCCGGCTACACCATCGATGCAAACCTCATGAGTCAGGCCGCAACCGACGCAATCTTCTTGCACTGCCTACCGGCCTATCGAGGCTACGAGGTTAGCGCCGAAGTGATTGATGGCCCACAGTCGGTCATCTGGGGCGAAGCCGAGAACCGACTTCACGCTCAGAAGGCACTGATGGTCTGGTTGGCCGAACAGGGCTAACGAGCATCCGCCTCGGGCCTTATCTTTCGAGGCCAAACTAGGATTAAGCACATAGTGGCCCTAAGGGCCTCAAGGTTTTATAAGGAGTTTCATGTCAGGCAGCGGTTCGAATTCGCTTTGGGGTAGCCGTTTCGAGGGTGGCCCGTCAGAAGCGCTCGCCGCATTGAGCCGCTCGGTTCATTTCGACTGGCGCTTGGCGTCTTACGACATCGCCGGAAGCCTCGCACACATCAAGGCTCTACACCAGGCTGGCTACCTAACCACACCTGAACTCGAAGCACTAACCCGCCACTTAGAAGAGTTGCGAAAGCGCGTCGAGTCTGGGCAATTTTCACCAAAGCCTTCCGACGAAGATGTGCACGGCGCTCTCGAGCGCGGCCTGATCGAAATCGCTGGCCCAGAGCTGGGTGGCAAGGTTCGCGCCGGTCGCTCGCGTAACGACCAAATCGCGACCCTCATTCGCATGTACCTGCTCGATTCTTCCGATGTCATCGAGGCTCAGGTTCTCGACCTGATTCGTGTTCTCTGCGACCGTGCCGAAGAGCACATGGGTGTCGCCATGCCTGGTCGCACCCACTTTCAGCACGCCCAGCCTGTGCTACTTTCGCACCACCTAATGGCACACGCGTGGCCTCTGGTTCGAGACCTTGAGCGCATGGCTGACTGGCGCAAGCGCGCGAAGCTATCGCCATACGGTGCTGGTGCGCTGGCCGGTTCGACGCTAGGCCTAGACCCCGCGCTCGTCGCTGCCGAATTGGGCTTCGATGGTGTGACCCAAAACTCCATGGATGCCACGGCCAGCCGCGACGTAGTCGCTGAGTTCTCGTTCATCTCAAGCCTAATCGGCATCAACCTTTCGCGTTTCGCCGAGGAAATCATCATTTGGGCTAGCGCAGAGTTCGACTACGTCAAGTTAGACGATGCCTTCTCAACCGGTTCGTCGATCATGCCGCAGAAGAAAAACCCAGACATCGCCGAGTTGGCCAGAGGTAAGGCAGGGCGCCTGATCGGCGATCTAACCGGTTTGCTCGCAACTCTAAAAGGCCTGCCACTGAGCTACAACCGCGACCTTCAAGAAGACAAAGAGCCGGTCTTCGATGCTGTGGACACGCTCATCGTTCTGCTTCCGGCTTTCACCGGGATGGTCGCAACCTTGACCTTCAACCGAAACCGCCTTGAGCGACTCGCGCCCGAGGGTTTCAGCCTGGCAACCGACGTAGCCGAATGGCTAGTAAAGCAGCGCGTACCGTTCCGCGATGCTCACGAGATCACCGGAAAGCTCGTCTCGTTCTGCGAAGCAAACGAGCTCGAACTGCACCAGGTTCCAGACGCCGATTTGGCTGCCATTTCAAACAAACTGACGCCAGAGGTTAGACAGGTGCTCAGCGTCGACGGCAGCATCCGCTCTCGCAGTGGCGCAGGCGGCACCGCTTTGCCACGCGTGCTCGAACAAATCGCAACACTACGCAAGTTCGTGATCAGAAGAGAAGGCGTCTAAACGTGACCGAAAATGCAAACTTGAAGTCGCAATCGAACGACAAAGCTTTCGCCTCGCTCTGGGATGAACTGCAGTGGCGCGGATTGGTGGCACTGAGCACCGACGAGGCCGACCTCAAGGCTGCACTTTCGGGTGACCCAATCACCTACTACTGCGGCTTCGACCCAACTGCGGCAAGCCTGCACCTTGGCAACCTGGTGCAGCTGCTAACCCTGCGACGCATTCAGCTCGCTGGTCACAACCCACTGCTTCTTATCGGCGGTTCAACCGGTCTCGTCGGCGACCCGAGACCATCGGCCGAGCGCACGCTCAACTCAAAAGAGACCGTTGCCGAGTGGGTAGAGAAGCTCGCCAGACAGGGAGCGCGCTTTCTCTCGTTTGAAGGTGCAAACGCTGCCCGCCTGGTTAACAACCTTGACTGGACTGCGCCGATGTCGGCCATCGACTTTTTGCGCGACATCGGTAAGCACTTCAGAGTCGGCAAGATGCTCAGCAAAGATGCCGTTTCGGCTCGCCTCAACTCTGAGCACGGCATTTCTTACACCGAGTTCAGCTACCAAATTCTGCAAGGAATGGACTTCCTTGAGCTTTACCGCCGCTACAACTGCGTTCTGCAGACCGGCGGCAGCGACCAGTGGGGCAACCTAACCTCAGGCACCGATCTCATTCGTAAGGTCGAGGGCGCCAGTGCGCACATCCTCGCTACGCCACTAATCACTAACTCTGACGGCAAGAAGTTCGGCAAGTCAGAGGGCAACGCGATCTGGCTAGACGAAGACCTCACCAGCCCTTACGCGTTCTACCAGTTCTGGCTAAACGTCGAAGACGCCGATGTCGTCGACCGCTTGAAGGTATTCACGTTCTTGACCCGCGCCGAAATTGACGCTTTGGCGGCACAGACTGCTGATACGCCACACCTGTGTGCTGCGCAGAAGCGCTTGGCCTTCGAGGTTACTGCGCTGGTGCACTCTCCTGAGGCAGCGCAGGCAGCCGTGGATGCCTCGGCAGCACTGTTCGGTCAGGGTGACCTCGAGGCACTTGACGCAGCAACGCTAGAGTCTGCGCTTCGTGAGCTTCCACACGCGGATGCTGCGCCAGAGGCTGCGATCGCGCAATTGTTGCTCGACACCGGGTTGGTGGCCAGCGTGAGTGCGGGTCGTCGCGCTATCGCCGAGGGTGGGGTTTACCTCAACAACGTCAAGGTCGAGGACGAAGCTGCCCTTGCCGATTCCTGGTTACACGGGAAGTTTGCGGTGCTGCGCCGCGGAAAGAAGACCCTAGCGGGTCTCTTCCGGGCTTAGTTCGGTAATTCGTCGAAAAAGTTCTACAAAAGTAACGTTTCGATTTGACATGAATGTTACCTTCCCGTAATGTTTCATCTGTTGCCCAAAGTTTGGCAAGACCTGCTTAGGTCGCCGGCTCAAGTGCAACCAATCAGAAAAACAAGACAATAGGTCTTCACGGGCCTTTGTCTCTCATTATCTGGTTGAAAAACTTACCGAAAAAGTTATGTGTCTGTATTTGACACGAGCGTATTTCATGGTAGGTTAGTGAAGTTGCTCTGGAGGCTCCTCGTAAGAAAAGCTCCCAGACGCATCCGATCTTTGAGAACTCAACAGTGTGCACAATTCAATGCCAAAAAAATCGGCATGGTTAGAAGCTTGTCTTCTGGCTGTGCCAAAAGTAATTGGATTAGATAGATTGTCAGACAATCGAAACTAGTCAGATCAAACTGGACCGCCAATTTCCGGCGGTTTCGAAAGGTTTGCTAGGGGCTTGCTCCTAGCTAAACATTCTTATCGGAGAGTTTGATCCTGGCTCAGGACGAACGCTGGCGGCGTGCTTAACACATGCAAGTCGAACGATGAAGCTGGAGCTTGCTCCGGTGGATTAGTGGCGAACGGGTGAGTAACACGTGAGTAATCTGCCCTTGACTCTGGGATAACTGCGGGAAACTGTAGCTAATACCGGATACGACACCTTCGGGCATCCGATGGGTGTGGAAAGAATTTCGGTCAAGGATGAACTCGCGGCCTATCAGCTAGTTGGTGAGGTAAAGGCTCACCAAGGCGACGACGGGTAGCCGGCCTGAGAGGGTGACCGGCCACACTGGGACTGAGACA
>Ga0222712_10002021_pt1 | contig 23982 bp, 20 predicted proteins | sample C33_657DmetaG_FD_165043 | JGI IMG/M metagenome (GOLD analysis project Ga0222712, IMG submission 165043) | Estuarine water microbial communities from San Francisco Bay, California, United States - C33_657D | ecosystem: Environmental > Aquatic > Marine > Unclassified | place: USA: California... | reverse complement strand
CCTCTCCACCAGCAAGAATAGAAGTATGAGTGCAGCAATCACCGTTGACGGAGTCTGGAAAAACTTCCGGCTCTATCACGAACGTAACCAATTTATTAAAGCTGCAATTCTCCGCGGACGCCGCGCTCGCTATGAAGAATTCTGGGCACTCAACGATGTCTCCTTTGAAATTCCCCACGGCGCAACATTTGGAATCGTAGGTTCCAACGGGTCGGGCAAAAGCACGATGCTGAAATGCCTTGCCGGGATTCTGTACCCCGACAAGGGTTCCATTACTACTAAGGGTCGGCTAGCTGCCCTCCTTGAACTCGGCGCAGGTTTTCACCCCGAGCTCTCCGGCCGCGAGAATGTCTTTCTCAACGGCGCCATTTTAGGAATGACCCGCAAAGAGCTTGAGCGTCGCTACTCCGACATTGTTGAGTTTGCTGGTATTGAGCGATTCATCGACTCTCCCGTTCGCAACTATTCCAACGGCATGATTGTGCGCCTCGGGTTTGCCATTGCCGCACACGTTGACCCAGAAATTCTGCTCATTGACGAAATTCTCAGTGTTGGTGACCAAACATTCCAACGGAAAAGTGCAGAAAAAATCGAAGAATTCAAACGCGACGGGCGCACCATTGTCATCGTGAGCCATGGCCTCTCACAAGTGCAACAACTTTGCGAAAATGTTGCCTGGCTCGACAAGGGAATTCTGCGAGCCGTTGGCCCAGCTCCTTCAGTCATTGCCGAATACACAGGTGACACCTATGAAGTTCAAGAAGAATCAGAAACCTCAATAGGCAAGCGTTGGGGTTCGGGTCGTGTGTCAATCTCCACTATTGAACTTCTCAACAAAAATAGTCAGCCGTCTGAAGTATTCGACAACGGTGCACCGCTCACCATTCGTGTTTCCTATTCAAGCCATGTGCCAATCAATGATCTCGTTGTTTCCATTCGCATTTCCACATTGTCCGGAATTGACGTATGGAAGGGAACCTCGCTCAATAACGGGTTGGCTATTTCCAAAACACTTGGCAGCGGCATGGTCTCAATGACCATTCCTCAACTCCCACTTCTTGAAGGTTGCTACCTAGTGTCAGTTGCTCTCACTAATCCAAGTGAGTCAACTGAGTTTGACCATTGGCAAGACTGTTACAAATTTGATGTACATCAAGTCAACAGCCTTGATGAAGGAATCGTTGCGCTTCCCACCTCTTGGCATACGGAATAATTTTTAGAGTTCCTCAGCGAGGCGGCGAGTGAACTTATGGAAAATCTTAAAGCCAATAAAGAACATCGAGAATGACACAACAATAAGGAACAAAATGTCTCCTGCTTCTGCTCCGCGGCCGTCGTACAGGGTATTTCTGAAGGCTCGAACGAACACGGCCATCGGGTTGTAATTTAAAATGTTGAGGATCGGCTCAGAAACTCGCCCTTCAAGATCATCTGCATTATAAATAATCGGCGTCGTGAAAAAATATGCCTGCATAATAATGGTCCACAAATAAACCAAGTCACGAAAATACGCAGCGAATACCGCGAGTGCAAGTGCCAAACCTGTTGAAAAAATAGTTAACAACAACATCAACATGATGACTTCTGGCAACCACGGCAAAATAGGCGAGCCTGCAATAACCAAAATTGTTGAGAGCAAAAGCATTTCAATGCAGAACTGGACCAAGCTAAAAATTGACTGTGAAAACACCAAGGTCTCTCGGGCAAAAGCCACTTTTCGCACCAACCCGGCATTACTAATCAAACTAGAAAGCCCTAAGCCCGTTACCAAACCAAAAAAAGACCACGGTAAAAGTCCACTCAAAAGATACAAGGCGTAACTAGTGAGCCCAGAGGGGTCACCCGTCGGCGCCTGCGAACCGAATACAACTCCAAAGATAAAGCTATAAATTGCAACAAGTGCCAGAGGGTTCAATAAAGACCATGTCCACCCAAGAAAAGAACGACGATATTTGCTCCGCAACTCTCGCAAAGTGAGATTCCACAAAAGCTCCTGCGAAGACGAAAGCCGTTTTAATTGCAGCACTGTGGATTGTTGAGATATTCGCGTACGCAGAGACATCGCTTCTACTTTACGCACTCACTAGCTCTGAGAGTGTTAATCAATACGAGATCTATAGAGATCGACCCCGAAGGTCCTACCCCATCTGTCTTTGATGAACTGAGTTTCCTCTTCAGAAGCTCCCGTTGAACGAGTAGTGGTTTCAAAATGATAAAGCCGTGCCAATGGAGTCCAGATTAATGAACGGCCTGTCTCCTGTATTTTTAGGCAAAAATCAACATCATTGAAGTTGTTCGGTAAGTCTTCACAGAAGCCTCCCACCTCATCAAATACATCACGTCGCACTGCCAAACAGGCTGCAGTCAGACCTGAAACTTCACATGGAATATTTAAAGGTTCTGGAAAACTCTTCACCCCAAATGGTTTTCCGGAGTGATAGTTCGCGGGTAGAGGTTGGTTCACATGCCCCGCTGTTTGCACCATGCCATTGTCCAATAACAGTACTGGCCCAACTGCACCCACTTCAGGTAACTCCAAATATCCCGCAAGATGGTTAAGCCACCATGAATCAATAACTTCAATGTCGTCGTTGAGAAACACCACAGCTTGTGCCGATGAATGGAGTACCCCGACATTGCATTTTTCGGAAAAATTAAATGGTTTCTCGTACGGGACAATTTTTACACGCTTGCCATAATGCTCAAGGGACTTTACATGTTCGTTGTAGGAAGCATTGACGTCGTGAACGATTACTACTTCAAAATCTTCCATTGGGGTTTTATCAAACAGACTTTTTACTACGTTCTCAATTAAGTCAGTTTCAATTCCCCAAATGCGTTTCTTGTCTCCACGAGTAGGTATAACGATACTGATGGAAACTTTCTCCTTCAGCAATCGACGCATTACCCAATTCCCAGTTGGGCCTTGCGCATGGACAAAGCCTTGTTGTTTTTTTACCGCGACGGATGATGCTGCTTTCAACCATTCTGGGGAGTCGGTAAGCATCAGTTCAGTTACGCATTTTCTATTTGCACTTACCACAGGTTCAAACACATGACGCGCCGTTCCATTCTGAGAAACAACATCACAAATTGCCCTATTTTCAATTTCGCTCAGGGCGGTAAAACCCTGATCTCGAACTCTTTCAATTACTTTTTTTTGAATCACTAAAGCACCAGAAACATAGTTCTGGTGCAATAAACGCTCAAAGCACTGATGCGGTCTGCGCCAAATTCCAAGATTCTTCTTTTCAGCACTAACCAGCTGAAGGTCGGTATACAAGAGATCAAAACTTGAGTTCTCTTGATGCCTTTCCACTAAATCAACAAAGTTGCTTGATAAAGAAAACCCTAGGTGGAGAAAAGTTATTCCCCAATTCTCTGTTAAGTCAATCGTTTCAATTCCGCTTGAGAGTTCCATCACCTCAATACGCTTGTCTGCGATCATTTTTTGTTTGATGTCAGAGTCTTCCAATTTTTGGAATAGATCTTTTTCAACTGTCCATTGCCAGTATGTATTTTTTTGCTGGAGCACCGACTTTGCTAAATCGACAAAGGAATATTTGTTATTTTCGCTATCTAAGCTCACAAAATGTAGACATGGCATAAGGATCTTCTTATTTCAATTTTGAAATCACTCGACGAGCAATGCGCATGGGAAGCATCAAAAATCTTCCCAATTTCCAAGTCCGACTTCCATACAAGCCTTTTAATTCGATACGTAGATTGTCGTTGTTTGATCGCGCTATTTGTAAGAGATGTTCAAGCTCTGCTTGGTGCGCTGTGAGCCCAATAATTTGGTCTCGCGCCTGAAGCACGTGTTTTTGCGAAGCCGCCAACTGATCCGACTGCACCGCCAACTGATCCGACTGCACCGCCAACTGATCCGACTGCACCGCCAACTGATCCGACTGCACCGCCAACTGATCCGCCTGCACCGCCAACTCATTCTTGAGTTGAACAATGGCACCTTCATTAAGTTCTGTATTTCGTAACGCTGAAGAATGCTCACGTAAGTGAGCAACGGTGGTACGCAAGAGACCATTCTCAGCTAGAAGTTGCTGCACATTCGTGGCTTCGTGAATAGGTTCCACAGGTGGCACTTTTAATTCTTGCCATACAGGGTCGGGGCGCAATTCCATGATGTACTGATACACAGATGCATCTCTCTGGTTCCGCACATACTCAATTGCCGCAACTGGTATACCTGCATCGGGTACGCCAACTTCGGTAGTGCCAATTGGCGTAGTGCTACCGAAGATTTTCTCCACCAAAAAACCAGACGCTTCAAAAAAGCTTTTGATTGTGTCGCGAGTGAAGAGTCGTAAATGCGTTCGGTCAAGAAGACCGGTCTCTGAGTAGTTAAATACTCCTGCGAGCAACGATAAACGGACATCTCCATGAGCAACATTAGGAAGTGAAACAACTAACCGTCCGTCGTTTGCCAAAAGTTCATGAAATTGAAATACCACGAGTTCGGGGTACATACAGTGCTCTAGAACATCTCCGGCCAGAATCACATCGAATTTCTGCCCACTTAATTTCTTGGCCAGATCAAGCCAATCTAAGTTGGTCATGATCACTTCATCGGCTGCCGCGCTCAGTGTTTCTTCAAACTGAGCATCTATTTCCACCGCTGTCACAATGTTGTTACGCGCCTTTAGCGCACGCGTGACATGGCCGCCTGCAGCACCTAGTTCTAAAACTTTTTGCCCAGAACCAACAAGTTGTAGTGCTATACCGTGGGCATGGTTAGGTGATTCTGGGTCTACATAAGCTTCATATATCGATTCCATGACATTCCGATGCTAACGGCTATGCCCATCGCTATATATGACCCTATTTACGGGTGTCTCTTTAGAACTCTGCTCTTTATGACACGTTTGACACCACTCGCGCCCTCACGTTTCAACAGGCGAATTGCTCTAGTTAACGTGCCGATTTTCGGTTCCTGGCTGCCAATGTTGGCCTCCGAGGTATCGCTTGCTCGTATTTGTCGTGATTTTGGAGGCGATTCCAAAAGGGCTTCTTCACAATGTTGGACTATGCCTCCTGCCGTTACAGTCCACGAAAACTCTGTTCGCACGTACTTATAGGCACGTTCACACGCGATAGCCAAATGTTCGCGGTGTGTGTTCCAATGTTCAATCATTGAAATTGCATCATTCAGAGAACTCGCCAAATGTAAAGCTGTTTCTGGATGCGCACCAGCATCGAAGCCGATTCCCACAGTTCCTAATGCTTGCGCTTCAACTACTGGCAAGTTAAAACCCTCCCACATACTGGGAGATACGAAAACATCAAGCCCTCGCAGGTACTCAGCCTTTTCATCGTCAGGAGCATTCAGTATTGGATGGACTCCCATACTGCTCCACTCATTCCCATCGGCCTCAGTGCCTCTACCCATTACATAAAACTCAATACCAGAGTTTCTTGACCTCAGTTGTTCAACTAATTCTCGGAAAACTGTATTTCCCTTATATTGAGCCTCTCCGGGCCCAAGTCGCATCAAAGTGCCAACTTTAAGTGGGCCCGCCCCAACTGAACTTACTGCCATCTCAGGTTTCAATCCTAGATCGGGGACATGATCGCAACCCAGCGTGACAACTTGTGCTGCCGGCCATTCGATGTCATGTACAAGAAAGTACGAACTCGCTAGAACCTTGTTCACGTATGGATAGACATTCTGAATTTTATTTTGCCGAATTCTCTCTCTTTCGTCACCGTCTTCAGCAAAGAATGCCGGCGTGGGATCACCATGTTCATACACAATGACAGGCATATGGCCAACCAAATGTGGGAGTACCTCAAAATAGGGCGTGGTTTGAGCGAGTACCACGTCAATGTCCCAGTCGTCACAAAACTTCAATATCTCCTGGGCATCGGGATTCATCAAAAAGGTATTGGAGTTCGCAAAATTGCCATCTGCATGAATAGTTCCCACATAGAGATCCCATCCAAACTGAGGCATATTCTTTGCAAGCTCTTCAGCGACAATTGAAACACCAAAACCTCGCATCATTACGGAACACAAAAGCAAAGCGCGTTTATTGCTCATAATGTGCTCACAAATCCGCTCCAACGTCGCATATATAAGGAACGGTCTTCCCAGTTTTCCTCACCAGTTGGCCGTGTCGCATTTTCTAGATGCACTAAGCGACCAAAGTCGCCAATCTGGATGTCATAACCCAAACGTTTTAGCTTTAAACACAAGTCCACATCTTGGCATTCAGCTTGATAAACCTCATCAAACCCCCCAACTTTTGCAAACAGTTCAGATCGCACCATCAGAAAGGCTCCAGTACCCGCGGCCATTGGGAAACTTTTTCCTGGTTGCGACTCCCATGGCTGCTGAGCGCCTGGGTGATAGCAAAAGCCTTCGTGGCTCGGAATATGCAAAAAGTCAATGCCGCCGTGCTGGAGAGTCCCATTTTCAAAATGCAGCACTGCGCTCACAGCGGCGGTGTTTTCATTCTTGTGCAACAAGTCGTAGGCCATTTTAATGGACTCGGGGTTGCCATCAATCAACACGTCGTTGTTGAGAAAGAGCACGGTTTCAGTTTGAACTCTGTCAAACAACTCATTGTTACAACGAGAAAACTGATACTTCATGCCCAGCTCAACGGAAAATCCTTCTATTTCATTCGCCAGTAGTTTGAGGGTTTCTGGATCTGTTGATCCAGTATCTCCAATAATCAGTTGACATGGAATGCCTTCGCTAAGAAAAATCTGACGGGTGGCATCAAAACCGTCCATGATTGCCCTAACTAGTTCGGGTTTATCAAGATTTAAAACAAGCAGTGAAACCCCATCCCTATAATTTTTTGCAGAGCCATTCAGCGCTTTTATTGAAATCAGAGCGCTAGTCCGAATTTCATTGCTGGTGAAATTGTAAGGCTTGAGTTTGTCAATTAAATTGTTAAACAAAATCATTACAACATATTCCGTTCATAAATCCACCTGTCAATTCCATTCCACTTAATTTTACTTCTCAATGTGAGGCAGAGTGCGTCTAGCGGGAAGCTTGACATAACGAACTTTAAGTTAAAAATCTCTAATTCTGACATGCATGGATTCAAAGTAAGAACGATTAGATCGTCTTGAGGTGATTCAAATTTTGCCTGTAATAGCCCGACGTCCCATCTTGTAACAATTGACGATGCACCTCGATTCCAGACTGAAGAATTCTTTTGGTCTGGATCAATTAATTGCCATACCTCTTTGTTCGGACCCCAAAATTGTTGTCCAGGCAACATTGGTGCACCAGACGCAGACACAAGTGCGTCAGTGAAAAGGTCATCCGTAGCCCATCTACCATTCTCGTCTGAATGTTTAATTGACCCAACGATATGCGACGCCTTTGATTTCAGTAAATCACCAGACCCCACCGTTATCGGATTGACACGAGAAACGGATACCAATGAAATTATACATAGCAATAGATAAAAGTATTTTTCTTTTAAAAAATAGAAACTTACGCAGAGGGTAGAAAAAATTAAAGCGGTCAAAGCTATTTTCAGTCCGCTGATTGATGGAACGAAGTTATTCTTCAAACTTGTCCCGCTTGTTAACACCAAGAATCCGACTGTAAAAAATCCAACGATCGTTGAACTTTTTACCCATCTAGAATTTATTTCGTCATAATGAACGTCCAGCATTAAAACAAATGGGATTATGACGAGCACACCGACTATTTGACTCATCCTTTCGCCGGGGACAAAACCGAATAAATACCCGAAGATAAATTTATTGGGCCAAATAAACCGCTCCCACCCTAGGCAAATCAAAATAAATACCAAGTTGATTGAAGCAATTATCACCCGCAGATCTCGAATTGACTTTCGAATGCTTTGGACCACCATCAGAAATGTTGGTACCACTAAAATCGTGAGTCCCCGTGCAATTTCACTTAGATTTGAATTAACTAATTTTGAATTATTTTGTGATTGTAAAACCCATGCAAAAGGTCCAGACCAAGTCAGGCTCTGATTTATTCCATTTGCACCCCCTCCTGAACGTCGTTGTCCTGGATAGATCGTCTCGTTCAGAGCTAGAAACCGATCTTGTCGCGATATAAAAATCAGTAATGATAATAAAATTAATAGAGTTGCTTGTGGCACTATTATCTTGAGAGTGTTTTTTATTTCTCTTTTGTAAAATAAGAGAGGGAGAAGTAAAAACGCAAAGCTCAGGGTGATGGGAATTGACCAAGGAGCGTATAGCCAAGGCATACGGGCCAAAAATATAGAACTTCCGAATATTAATAACGATGTTCTTAAAATATTTGACGATTTACCAGCATTTTTTTCTGGTTTATTCAAGGCCTTGATCAAGAAGTAGGAGCCCGCAAATGCGGGATACAAGATAGTTAAAACTGAAAAACTCCACCAAACAACCGGCCCTGAAGCCACGATTAACACTGGTCCGAGTATTGATGTGTTCTTTCTTAGTCCAATTTCCTTAAGAAACAAATATCCGAAAATTAGGGTGCCGAAGAATGGTAACCACCAAAGTGCTGCAAAGGCTTTAAATGACTTTAGATTTTGAACAATTGTCTGTTCGAAAAATACTACTTTTTCAATGCTGCTTACAAAGCTGGCTCGCTCTTTAAAATTTCCAACTTCAAATGGTGTCAAATTATTCTTGGTCCAATTTGGTTGAAATTGTGCTAGAGCTGATGGAGTTGATCTAATCCACTCGTCACTTCTAATTGATTGAGGATGCGCCCAGAGCACATTTGCTGAGTTATTTTTCGCCGTCGAAAAGTTTAGTTTAAGACTTGAAGTCGTTACACCAAATAGCGCAAGCATTAGCCATATCAATACTAATACAGCAATATACCTATTGGTCTTCCGCCCAAATTGCTGGCGCTCAGACAACTAATGCCTTCCTTTGAACAGTCTATTTATCATCGTTGAACTTTCTTAGCTGATACATACATTCATGCGTTAAAACTGTCAACCACCTATTTTGTCTGTATTATTTCGCAATACACACAGTCACGAGTTTATTGTGAGCGAATTGTTCAGAAAACTTCGTTTTTAATGGAGATCTGTAATAGCTAATTAACTTAAAACCCGTTAGTCCAGCAGCAGCTTCTACTTCTTTCTCAGTTACAAATCGTTTGTGCCCTACTTCAGGAGTAAGCCCCACTTTGAATCCTTTTTGATTAGGCACCACGTTGACGAATAAGCCCCCGGCTTTTAAAACGCGTCTTGCTTCAGAGAATAAGTTGATCATTTCAATTTCTTCAAGATGTTCTAAAACATCGTGTGTGAAAGCATTATCAAAAAAGCCATCATCAAACGGTAGTGGTTTTGCCAAATCGTTCAGGTAGGCGTTTGCTCCAATACTTTTCAAATATGAAATACAATCTTCGTCAGCGTCCACCATATAAAAGTTAGGGTTCACACCAAGTGACCCCCCCCAACCACAACCAAGATCAACTGTCTTGTCGGAATCTTTAACAAGTTTTAGATTCAAGCGAAAGAGCAAGGACCGTATGCGTACTTTTACGCCTTTTGCACGAATTGTTGGGGGATTGCGCTTCAGTTCCATGCCGAAAGACTATATCAGTCCCATATTGAGGTCGTTTAGACCCTGTATCTGCTGTTCAAACTGTGTGACATTCGCGGTCCAGTTGCACTGACTTGTAGCAAATTGTCTTGCTTTTATTTTGAGGTCGTCTCTAGCTCTTTCATCGTCCAAAAGTCTTATGGTTGTTCGCACCAACTGTTGAATATCAAATTGATACGTGATTCCAGATCCCTCTGGGACAACGCCTTCAAGTCCCTTCAATTTGATTGAAATTGTCGGCAAACCACAACTCAAGTATTGAGCTACTTTCCATGGCAGAGCAAAATCAGTCACATTTTCTTGAAGAAACGGCAAAATTGCAACGGTTCCTAAACAGAGATGATCAGCCAGTTCGTCATAGGAGACGCGACCCGGAGTTATGACTTGACGAGTTAATCCAAGTTCCTCCACTCTTCGCTGCACTCGCTCCAAGTCTTCGCCGTCGCCAATGATCAAGAACTTGATGTTTTTTTGTGATTTGAGGTAGTCAGCAGCCTCTTCAATAAATTCAACAATCCCAGCAAACCTAAAAATCGTTCCCATGAAAAGGATTACTTGGTCAGTGGCTCCGATTTCCAGCCTTTGCTGCAACTGCATCGACGGTTCTTGCGGAGTGAATCTCTCTAAATCTACACCCGGCAATGTGATGCTAATTCGGTCTTGATCTACTCCATAGGTAGAAATGTATTCTTTCAAAGCGTAATTATGTGTTGAAATGCAACCGGCATTTCTGTACACAGTTCTTTCTGCTCTAACAATTAGCCCAGAAAACAATGTTTTACGCAACTTATGCGATACGTCTATTGCTCGGAATACAACTGGGATACGCATTCTTTTTGCTAGCAAAGTTGTTTGCCACCCGTTTGTCGGTACCGCATAAAGCACTATTACATCGGGTCGATTCTTCTTCAATTCACGATGAATCACGTACGTATGAAGTCCAATGGCCAGTAGCCTGCCCAAAATCCCAGGTAAGAAACGTCTCGGCGTAATCACCCTAACTTGTGAGCCTGGATGAGCCCGCGAGTTTATTGAGCTACTTGAAAGAATCTTATTCTCTCGCTTCCAACTCCCGTGCTCAAGATTTCCTTCGTCTTCGTCATACTCCAGAAAACTAACGTCATGACCCCTCAACGCTAGTAATTCGGGAAAGTCATGTATTTCATAAACCACCTTTTTTCGCCAACTCACTTCGTGAATAAAAAGAAGCTTCACTTATCTATTGTCCTATTCAAAAAAGTTGGTTTTAATAGTTGTCGGGTGTAAGCGGCTCAAGTGATTTGTTTCTCCACAGCGCTCGGTGTGGTTCTCCTTTGAGAACTTGATCACTTGGGCGTGGAGCCGAAGTGTAATAGTAAACAATTGCTGACTTTCTACTCTTACCTTCAGGGCAGGTAAGAGGATTCGGATGACCATGATAAGTAAAGTCATGAGTTTCAAAAATCATGAGGCGATTTGCAAGTGGTGCGACTTTTGAAACGCATCCAGTGAGATTGCGATCCCATAATTCAAAATCGCCCCCCCACGCAGAAGGCCAATCTTTATTGAGATACAGAATTGCATTTAACCGACGATGAACACCCATCGCATCGTGCCAGTTCCCATCGGCATGCACATCAAGCACCCCGCCAGGAAGAATGCAGTTGAGTCCACCACCGGTGAGATACGGATCAGAAATGAGTTTCTCAACCCCAGTCAGTGCGGTGACGCGCTTAAGAAAAGCTCCTGAGTTCAGAAAGTGGATGAGATCTCGCGCAGAAGGTTTTATATCCGCCTCGGATTGCCAATTCGTGCGTAGTTTCACCTGAATGTCTTTCACCATAGACACTTCCCAAATTGGGTCATCGGCTGCCGGAAACTCCTCAAGGATCTCGTCAATAACGTGTTCGGGGAAAAGATCGTCTACGTAGATATGGGGGAACGGTTGATTTTCACGAAACCGATAACCGTCACTTTGGATAAAGAGATCAAACTTCTCCAAAACCTGTGTCTGCCAAGAAATATCGCCTTGCGTCATGTATTCAATGTAGTTGACACTTGTTGGTCCAGTGGATCATGGATGCTCACCCCACGTTCGACGCCGAACATATGGGACATAACTCTGTATAAGTTTTGCTACTTTCCACGACACATCAGTCGGTTGGTAGTCGAAAGGTACTGACGGCTTTGCGTTCGCCGCGAATTGACTTCTAGCCAAGGTGACCCCCTGAAGCACAGCTTCTGCAGACACACCTGTCATCACCAAAACACCAGCATCCATGCCTTCTGGGCGTTCTTGCGTGTCTCGTAGCGTGACCGCTGGGAAACCCATAACCGCCGATTCCTCAGTGATTGTGCCACTATCAGAGAGGGTGCAATAAGAAAGTCGTTGTAATTGCACATAATCAAAGAACCCGAGTGGCTTGAGGTTGCGCACTCGCTCATCAAGATTTACCTGCAGGACATCAAGCTTCTGTTTAGTCCGTGGGTGTACAGACAAAATAACAGGCTTGTCATAAGTAGCTGCGAGGGTATTAATACTCTCTACTAAAGCGCTTAACCGCTCTGGATTGTCAACATTTTCCTCTCGGTGGAAACTTGCGACAAAGTACCCATCTTTTTTTAAGTCCAGTGTTTTCAATATATCCGAGGCTTCAATCTGCTTTTCATAATGAGCAAGCACCTCTGTCTGTGGCGAACCTGTCACAAAGATCTGCTCCGCCGGCAACCCTTCGTTGAGTAAGTTGCGCCGCGCATGTTCGGTATATGTCAAATTGATGTCACTGAGATGATCAATGATTTTCCGATTAATTTCTTCCGGCACGCGAAAATCGAAGCATCGATTTCCCGCCTCCATATGAAAAATAGGAATATGCCGACGTTTCGCGGGAATAACGCTGAGGCCGCTGTTTGTGTCACCCAAAATAAGTAGCGCGTCGGGTTCAATACTCGCCAGCACTTTGTCGACACGTTCTATGACACGAGCAATAGTTTCAGCAGCCGTGCCACCAGCTGCATCTAAATAATGATCGGGAGGTCTAATGCCTAGCTCATCAAAAAAGACTTGGTTGAGTTCATAGTCAAAATTTTGCCCAGTGTGAACCAAAACATGATCAAAGAACTCGTCTAACCGAGCAATAACTCGACTCAGTCGAATGAGTTCTGGGCGTGTACCAACAACCGTCATTACTTTCACAGCAGATCCTCAATCATTTAAACGTATGCAGCTTGGTCAAGAGCAAATTCTTGCAGCATTTCATTCCAACTTGGCACCACAATCCCTGTTTCTCTCTCAAATGCTGTGCCATCAAGTCGACGATCACATTCAAAAATTGAGTCTTCACGCAACTCAATATTGAGCTTGAGTTTTTCAATTAGTTCACGAACTAATTCGTATTTTGATATCTCAGGAGAAGCCACTTGCCATACTCCGGTCAAATCGCTGTGTTGCGCAATGACTTTTGCTATAACTCTTGATAATGCCATCGTCGTTAAACCGGTGTACAGCGCTTTCCTGTAGCCATTAATAATTCCGCCGTTTTGAGACAATATCCACTCAAAAAGACTCTCTGCTCCAGAAAGTTGTCTTCCAACAATTGAGGTACGCAGTGTTAAAGCAGAACCGTAAGGGATTTCACCAAGAAATTTTGTTCGCCCGTATAGATCGGTGGCATTTGGCTCATGCTCTAGTTCTTTTATTCCCTGGTCGCATGTAAAGACACAATCTGTGCTCACCTGAATCAGCTTAGAATTCGTCTTTTCGCATGCTTTCGAAAGTCGATGCGGCAGAAGTGCGTTAATTTCAATGCTGTCAATAAAAGTGGTGGCACTCATCTTTTGCTTTACTAGTCCCACGCAATTCACAACAAAATGTGGTTGCACTTCAGCAAGCAAAGTTTCCAAAACATCATTGTGTAGTACATCAACTCCTGAAACCCACCTATCGCCGGGCAGGAATTTGCTTAGTGCACCACTATCTTGCATTTTTGCCCGAGTGCTACCAAAAACTTCACAACTTTCAGAAAGCACGCGAACAGCCATATGGCCGAGCATGCCTCCTGCGCCTAAAACTAAAACACGATTTTTAGTCATTGGAAAACAACATCCACTCAAACCAAAGCGTTAGACGAGCCTGATGCTCGCAATTCGCGAATAAAGTCGAGCTTCAAGAGAAGATTTGACATTCCAGCAACATCGAGTCTCTCGGTATTGTGCGAGTTGTACTCTACGCTTTGTGTAATTTTTTGCTCTCCTGAACTAACAAACTTTTGATAGTTGAGATCTCGTAGGTCGGGCACGACTTGAAAATAATTTCCGTGATCTTGCGCGCTAGCCATTTCTTCTCGGCTCAATAGCACTTCGTACAATTTCTCTCCATGACGAGTACCGATGATATTGATGTCATGTTCGGGTTTTTCAAAGAGCTGACATAAGGATTTTGCAAGCGTTTCAATTGTTGCGGCTGGTGCTTTCTGCACAAAAATGTCGCCGTTCGAAGCATGCTCAAATGCATAGAGAACCAAATCAAGTGCATCATCGAGCGTCATCATGAACCGTGTCATTGCCGGGTCTGTAATCGTTATTGGCTTCCCCGAAAAAATTTGATCAACCATAAGTGGGATGACTGACCCACGTGACGCCATCACATTTCCATACCGTGTTCCACATACAACAGTTTTGCTATCATCAAGATTCCTCGACTTGGCTACCATTACCTTTTCCATCATCGCCTTAGACATACCCATGGCGTTAATTGGATAGACAGCTTTGTCGGTACTTAGACAGATCACCTTTTTCACACCTGCCTGAATAGCACTATCAAGCACATTCTCTGCGCCAAGAACATTGGTCTTTACTGCCTCTAAGGGGTAGAACTCACACGACGGCACCTGCTTCAAAGCAGCAGCATGGAATACGTAGTCAACACCTTGCATTGCATTACGAACACTGCTCGCATCTCGTACATCGCCGATGTAGAACTTCAGCTTATTGCTTTGAAATTTCTGACGCATGTCGTCTTGTTTCTTCTCATCACGACTAAATATCCGGATTTCACCAATTTCGGATGTTAGGAAACGCTTCATTACAGCATTGCCGAATGAACCTGTTCCACCAGTGATCAGTAGTGTTTTATCATCAAACATTTGTAATTAGTGTAGTGCGTTTCTCGGATGAATTGAGTTTCAGTCGTTTCACAGATGAGCTGTCATGTTGGAAATCCTCCTTCGTAAGCGAATTCACACCACTCTACAGCTGCTATTCCCTGCTCTACTTGATCACGTAAGTTATGAAGTCCCTAGCGTGTTTGGTTGCAGCTAAGTAGAAGTCTGAAATAAAAAAGCATTGCAAATTTTGCTTAAATCCGCTGATGCAGTCTAAGTATTGCAACAACTAGTCCTTTTACGGTGAAACGCACAGATTGCGCGATACTCGCTGTTGATTTACCCGATGTACGTTCACGTAGCGCGGCCGGAATCTCTGAGACTTTATATCCAGAGCGGCCGGCTGCCACTACAGCTTCATAGGTATCGCCCAAATAGTTGGTCGGGAATGAAATTGCGTACTTCGTAAGTAGGGGCTCGCAAATGATACGGAAACCAGATGTGGTATCGGTGATATTGATTCCAGTTGCTTGTGATGAAGAACGTGCGAGAACTCGCATCACTAATCGTCGAGTCAAACCGACTTCCATTGATGTTTCGTCTGATAAAAATCGGCTTCCAATTACTAAATGTGCCTGGTTTTCATTCGCTGCTGTGATGAGATTAGCAATCTCATCTGCTGGATGTTGACCATCGGCATCTACTTGTACCACTGCCAAGTAATTTTCCTTAACCGCAAAACGGAACCCAGCTCGTAAAGCCCCGCCAACACCTAAGTTTAAGGGAAGATCTAAAACACGAATACCCATACCTCGTGCGATGTCACACGTTGCATCCGTTGAACCATCACTCACAACCAGCACAGTGTAGTTAAATGACTTTAGTTCCTTTAACACTTCAGCAATGGAACCAGCTTCGTTGTATGCCGGCACAATGACCAGCATATTTTCTTTCGTTATTAACATCATGATTGTTTATTTTGCTGTTCTTCCAGACGAAGTTTCGTTTCAGCAGCATCTTCGGTAAGTCTTCTGATTTGTTCTTGCATTCCAGAAATACTTATTGAGAACTGCACACAGATCGCTAAGAGAAGAAAGATTGCGCCGATACTGAGAAGTGCTGCGGGCGTAACCTTCAAACTTTCAGCAAGCGGCTGAACAAGGCGAACTGAGGCGCCCGCTGTAATGCCAAACAAGCACAAAGCCAGCCAGCCGACTGTGTATCGAAAACTTAAACGTCCACGGCGAGCAAGCATGTAAACCGAGGTCGCCATAACTACCCCCGCAATTGTTGCAATAAGTGTTTGAATTGCGCCTTGGCTCACACGTCAAGACTACGGCGTAATGAGCCTGTCATGAGGAATATCAAGATCTTGAGTTGTGCATTTTATACCCTAAACTCCTCGTATGCCTGACAGCCCTGAGGAAATGCGTCTACGTGACGTTGCCATTGGGTTACGGGCTGAACTGGCTGAAACTAACCATCAGCGAGAGAAGACTGAATTTGCGAAGGCAGAGATGCGCAACGAGATTCAAGATCTGACTGACCGGCTGCGAATGGCAGAGACAGCTCATCGCGCATCGCAGCAACTTACCGAAAAGCTATTGCACGATGTTTCTGTGCGAGATGGAGAAATTAGAGCCATTCGCCAGTCGCGCACCTGGCGCTTTGGCTCACTGGTGTTAGCGCCAGTGCGTTGGGTAAAGCGCAGTAAACGTTGACCGCTGCTTCAGCATCAACCGTCAGCGTGGTGATTCCCACATGCGGCACTTCAATGCTTGTAGGCGACGTTTCGCAATGTCTTGTCTTGGAGTTGTTGAAAAGCTTCGGCCAGGAGACTGATGCACTTCACGAAATCATCGTGGTTGTCGATGCTCACACCCCGCAGGAAGTCATCAACACACTTTCTGCATTTCCGAATTTGGTGCTGGAACACTTCAATGATCCCTTTAATTTCTCGCAGAAGTGCAATGTTGGTGCGCGGCGCGCAAGTGGCGACATCATTCTGTTCCTCAACGACGACATGTTGGCTCAGAGCACCGGCTGGGTAGGCCAAATACAAGCTCAACTTACCGACCCATTGGTTGGTGGCGTGGGTGGCCTGCTGCTCACACCTGAAGGTTTGGTGCAGTGTGCTGGCCATGGAAATGCACCCCAGCCCCATATATATGGTGTGGGCAAAGACCCGAAAGACCCTGCACTTCAAGCTCAGTTGATGACTACTCGCGAAACCGGTGGGTTGTCGGGTGCATGTTTCGCAGTGCGCCGTACCGACTACATAGAAGTAGGTGGCATGTGTGAGGAACTGCCCAGTAGTTACAACGATGTTGACCTGGGCTTTAAGTTAAAAGAGCTTGGCAAGAAGTTGATGTATGTGCCGAGTGTTCAATTTGTGCACTACGAATCCATTTCTCGCGACCCGACGGTGGGCGAAGAAGAAACTGCTCTCATTTGGCGGCGCTGGGGCCGGTACTTCGAACGCGACCCGCTGGCGCTACCGCTATAAGTCATTTTGGTTATTTGTACGACTCATCGAGTTAAAAGCCTGCCTAACATTGTGAAATGAAAAGGCTTCTCGTTCTCTGCATTTTCCTACTGAGTCCTGTCACCACCAGCAGCACTGCACATGCAGCAAACCTTCGCCCACCAACTGGTGTATGGGGCTTTTGTACCTCTGCTAGCCAAATTGGCTGTATTAAAAAAGCAACCATTACTGCACCAGGTGCTGAGGCCGTTGTTGCAACCACTGCTGAACAAGTAACTGCCGCTGGTGTAACACTGCGCGTGGAATGTGGCATTCCTGTGGAATCTGGCGGAGGTGTAGCAAATGAATGCTCAAGCGACTTACCTTCTACTAGTTGTACGGCAAGAGCGAGGCCAGGAGGTTTACCTCAACTCACTATCACTATGAGTGCCCAAACCTACCCAACAAAAGTTCAGCTGGAAATAGCAACAGGAGATTACAAACCAAGGTTTGGTTTGGGTGTTGGAACTCAGAAAATGAAAATTTCTCCAAATAGCGATGGTACTTATACCTACCTTTTAGACAGCAGCATCGACATTATTCCTACGGCAAATAACTCTCCGATCCCCATTGTCCCTGGGCCCGATTATCTCGCTAAATATTCGGAATGGATTGCGAGTGCTACCGCAGATAGTCATTTCATCAAGGCGCAAATGTCGGCAAGCGCAACGATTCATGGCTCGTGCGATCTCAACTTTGATGGGTTGTGGCTTGATTTCAATTCGCAGGGTTTTTCACTTGGTGGTCTCTCTGGTGGCCCGGTGGGTTGCGAAGTAAGCCCAACCGCGACGTCGTGCACTTCGAATGCATCGCTAGTTTTGCGGCTCAAAGCACTTTCGCCTCACTATAAGAAGCAAGAGCCGGGAAAAGAACTTGAACTCAACCCCGCGCGCATTGTGGTGTACGTACCAAACAAACTCCTCGCCGCAATGGGGTTTTCAGACCCCACCACCTTTGACGCAAAGTCACTTTCCGTCACTACAAAAGACGGGCAAGTCACCACTCCTACTTTGGAACGTGATGCCGATGGTGTTTTGGTGAATTTAGGGGTACAGCACTACTCAGAGCCAGACCCCGTGGTGACCATCGCCCGCAAGGTAGCCACAACTCCAATAAGTACTGTTGCTACAGCAGTTGCTTCTGCCCCAACACTGATGCTCAATCGCCTGAGGTCGCCTGCCAATATCGCTGCACTGGCAAAGATCTCTATTCCAAAAGGTGCTGTGGCAAGTCTTAAGGTTCCTAGGGCTTCGGCTAAAAACTGCAAAGTAGTAGGTAAGAACGTGAAAGCAATTGCCGTTGGCACCTGCAAGGTTTCGTTCACTGTGAAACCTAAAACTGGCAGATCAACTACGAAGGTCATCACACTTACTGTGAAGAAGTAGTGCGCGCTATCCCCTAGCTTCCCAAAACTCCCCTAACATCGCTTATTAGTGAATACCTCGTTTAATACCGATCGCTTGCGCTGGGCGGCTTATGCCTCTATTGGCGCGGGAGTTGTGCATGGCACTGCCATGGGTTTGCATGCCGAGCATGCAACATTGTCCAGAATCTTTATGGCCTTCACCTTGTTACAAGTGGGTTGGGGCATTTATGCATTGAGTAACCAGCGACGATGGCTGTTGGTGAGTGGTTGCGTGGTGAATGGTGCAGCGGTTACGGGTTGGGTAGTTACTCGCTTTGCCGGCATTTCATTTATTGGTGGTTTGGAAATTGCAGAGAAGCCACAACCAGCCGACACTTTGTGTGCGGTGCTTGCTGCATTTTCTATAGCGGCGGTGTTCTTTGCCAGGCGTGAACGCTTGGAGGGAAAGAGGAAACTTACTCAGTTCGATGCAGCGGCGTTATGCAGTGTTGTTACGTTTATTGCCCTGTTGTCTGTTGCAGGTTCAGTTCATGAGCATGGTCATGTCGTCGAACCCACCGATTCACAACTAGCTATATCGGCCGACGGGGTCATCGTTTCGCCCACCACTATTGTGCGTGTGCTCGATGAAACAACTACAACACCAACTTCAACAGGAAACACAACTGCTGCCGTTGAAGCAACAACCAGTTCTGCTGTGGAAACGAGTACTTCTGCAGTAGTAACGGCGAAGAAGCCAGTTGCGAAAACTCCCAAGGCTGCGACGAGCACTACACAAGTGGTCACGTCTACAACGCATGCACACACGCTCACTGCGGCACAGGCGGCAGCAGCTGCTTCGGGTTGGCCACGAGCGTACGACCCAGCAGCTCCTATTGATTTCTCGGGTATTGGTGGCGTGACTGCTGAACAAGCTGCACGGGCATCTGCACTTATTCAAGCCACTCAACGCGATTTGCCTAAGTATGCACAAGTGTCTGCAGCAGTTGCCGATGGGTACACCACCATTGGCGACGGTGGCACTGGCTTTGAGCACTATGTAAAATGGACTCTGCTGAATGACGGGCGCGTATTAGATACCACTGCACCAGAGTCGTTGGTATACGAAGTGCGTGGTGGAGTGAAAACTTTGGTATCGGCAATGTTTATGGCCGACAAGGGAACTCCTATTAATGACAAAACTTTGGTTGACTATGCAGGCGGGCTCATGCAGTGGCATGTTCATACCAACCTGTGTTGGCTGAATATCAATGGTGCATTACGAGTGGTGGGTGTTACCGACTCTGCTGGCAGTTGTCGCTTAGGTTTCATTGAGACAGATGGTTCACCCATGGTGCATGTGTGGATTACCCCACATGAATGTGGCCCTTTTGCTGCACTTGAAGGTGTTGCGGCCGGCGTAGCCGATGCGAGCGACGCCGAACGCGTAGACCTGTGCAACAAAGTTCATTAACTAATTTTCAATACCACTGTTTTTGAAACTCTTGAACCTTTTTTTGGAGTCACTGTAAGAGTTACCTTGCATACTCCGTTTTTGATTCCCTTAACCGAGGTGCCGAGCACTTTGCAGTATTTGGCAGAGCTAGGAAGTACCTTCACGCCTACCTTTGCTCCCGAGGGAACACTCACTTTTGCATATTTTGCAAGAGAGGCCGCAGTAGCTGCTTTTGAAGAGGAAATAACAGGCTGAGTAATAACCGTTGTTGGAGGTGCAACCGTTGTAGGGGCTGCGGTAGCAATAGTGCCAGGTGTTGTTGCAACAGTTGGTGCACTTGTAGTTGCAGGTGAAGTTGCAGTGGTCGGTGCGGAAGTGGTTGTTGGTGCCGCAGTTGTCGTAGGGGCGGCAGTAGTAGTTGGGGCGGCAGTTGTAGATGGCGCCGCAGTTGTAGTGGAGACCGGCGAGCGAGTAACGGCAATTGAATACGTCGTTGTAGAGGCTCCCGATGTTGCAGACACCGCGAATGAGATATTTTCCGTTGCTCCGTCGGACACCGAAAGAACTTCTGTATCGCTCGACATGGCGATGGTGCCAAAACTATTGGTGCGTTTAATTGCAGCGCCCGATGCACTTGCTAATGCGGTGAAGGTAACCGACGACGAGGCATTCGGAATGGTTAATGAGTAACTCGTCACTGCTGGGTCAAATGCAGGAGTCAAGGTTCCGGCATCAACTGAAAGAGCATCAAGGGTTGACGCTCCTGAAATATCAAGTGCAGCAAAACCGTCTGCGGTTGCTATGCCACCAATATTGACACCTGAGGCTCCCATGAGCAGCCGGCTGTCTGACCCGTTGTAGAGCGAGTCACCAAGTACTGCGTTCACAACAGTTGGGGCATTGCGGCCTATTCCCTGCCACGACGTACCTGTCCACCGTGCAACTCCTCCGGAAGTTCCCGTTACGCCAGGAAAAGATCCGGCAACGAATACTTGACTACCCACAGTTGTGATTGATCGCACTACTGCGCCCGTTCCATATTGTGCGGCAAAACCATTGAATGCAGAGAATGTTCCCGACGTAGTGCTGTACACGCCAAAGTGATCTGCAACGCTGGAGAGCGACGTAAAGGTTCCGCCAACATAAATGTTGGTGCCCACAACTTCCATTGTGTAGAAGCCAAAACCGGAACCAAAGTACGCACAGCTGATTGCGGTGATGGGTTGTGTCCACGTGGTTCCATCGAATTTATGGAATGAGTTTTTTCTACTCGTGAGAGAGGAACTGCATGACGCGCTATTGCGATAGCCACTGGCATAGATGGAACTGCCCACTATTTCAATATCGTGCACAACGTAATCAACGTATGCAGTAGCGAAAGGTTCTGAGTCGGTATCGATGCTGCCCCAAGAGGTGCTGTTCCATGTTGCAATATTCTTGGTGTATTGAATTTGGAAACCGCTCGTACCGTTATTAATTCCGTAGTAAAACTTTCCGCCAACGAGCAAGATGTCGTCGCTTGTACCCGCGTTGTTTTCCTGAACTTTGAGTGCAGTTGCATAGTCTCCCACTGCATCTTTGGGGCTACCTAAACCCGAGGCTGTGTTGGTTCCGCCCGTTACCGGCAAACCCACCCATGCGCTCCCCGACCAACGGGCCACCATGTCGGCTGCAACATCTCCGCCAGCGTCGGTGAATTCGCCAGCAATATGAATGTCGTTTTTGTACATCACAATGTCGTGGACAATGGCGTTGATATCACCACTCGCACCAAGGCCAGACCATGAAGTGCCGTCCCACTTTGCGACGTAATCGGCGGTGGCCACACCTGAAAAGTTTGTGAAGCACCCTGCAACGTATACTTCGGTATTCGAAACCTTCAGAATTTTTTTAATTCCAGGGCTCGCCACCACGCCAGAAGTGTCATCGACTCCGCATGAACCCGCGTCATAAGAGATGGTTCCGAAGGTGGAATAGCTATTGGTCTGAGCTGCATAGGCAATATGAGGTGAATGTGCGACTGTTTCGATAAATACTGCGGAACAGATCATGAGGGTAACTACCAGTCCGAGACTGAGGTTTTTCCAGCGGTGCAAGGTCTGCATGAGCGAAAACGCTAATGAAAGATGCTCCCCTCTTCAAGGGTGACGGGCCTCATGGAAGGTAAACCCTTGGCCACGGTGAATGGTGCGCGAGGGGGGACTTGAACCCCCACGTCCTTACGAACACTGGCACCTGAAGCCAGCGCGTCTGCCATTTCGCCACTCGCGCGAGTAGAGACCTCATACTTTAGCCCCGTTGGGCCATATCGCTCCTTCTACACTCGGGGTATGCCAGTTTCGCCCGATGACCTCAATGTGGTGCGGGCGTACGCGCGTGAACAAGCAGCTGAGGCTGCCGACCTGCGCTTGAAGGTGAAGTTTTTGGAGCGTGAGCACATCATCATGAAGCGTCGCCTCGACCGGGTGTACCGCAGTTACACCTGGCGGGTGGGGCGAGTGGTGCTCTTTCCTGTACATGTGGTGCAGTGGGCAATGGCCAAGTTGCGCCAGCGGGGCATGTAAGGCGTGGGCCCTCTCATTTCGGTGGTCACACCGGTGTACAACCCCAAGCAGCGCGACCTTGAGGAATGCATTGCCTCGGTCTTGGCACAGACCTATAGCAACTGGGAGCTTTTGCTGGTTGACGACAAGTCGCCCGATGCCAATGCACGCAAAGTAATGGAACGTGCTGCGGGCATTGACCAGCGCATTCGCGTGGCGTACCGCGCAGAAAACGGTGGCATTGTTGCGGCCTCGAACGATGGGTTGGCCATGGCTACGGGTGAGTTTGTGGCACTGCTCGACAACGACGACGTGTTAGAGCCCGATGCACTAGATGAAGTGGTGGCGAAGTTTGAGAGCGACCCACTTATTGACTACGTGTATACCGATGAAACACTGATGACGGCTGATGGCAAAATTATTGAGCGGTTCTTTAAACCCGATTGGTCGCCAGAACGTTTTCGCAGCCAAATGTATGTGTGCCACTTGTCGGTCATTCGTCGTTCGCTGATGGAAGAAGTGGGCGGGTTTCGTAAGGGGTACGACGGCTCGCAAGACTACGACCTTATTTTGCGGGTCACGGAAAAAGCACGCAAGGTTGGTCACGTGCGCAAGTTGTTGTATCACTGGCGCATGGCAACAAGCTCGGTGGCAAACAATGCAAGTGCGAAGCCCTATGCATACGATGCTGGGCAGCGTGCTATTCAAAGCCATTGCGAACGTGTAGGCATTCGCGCCGAGGTGCAACGTTTAGAGATTTACCACGGCAACTACCACGTGATGCGCGAGTTGCATGGTGTGCCAACAGTGAGCGTGTTGATGCCTCATGTTGGTGCGGTAGGAAATGTATACGGGTTAGAGCGTGAGCACTTTGCTGAGAGCGTGGAAAGTTTGCGCAGTGCTTCTACGTATGCACACATTGAGTATGTGGAGTCTCCACTTGATACGCGTTCGCGCGCAGTGGTGTTGAACGAGTTGGCGCGCAAAGCAACAGGTGAGTATCTATTTTTTGCCTCTGAGGCGTTGGAAGTAGATACGCCCGAGTGGTGCGAAGAGTTATTGCGTGTTGCACAAGAGCCCGATGTGGGTGTGGTGACCGCAATGGCGTATTCGGCGGTGGAACGTTTGTTGCATATGGGTTTTATTTTGAAGCCGATGTATTTGGAAAAATCACACATCAACTTGCCTAAGTATTTACGCGGGCAACGTGCACTATTAGAAACCTTGCACGAGGTATCTGCGGTTGATGCAACATGTGCCATGGTCAGCCGTGAGTTGTTCAATGAAGTGGGTGGGTTCAATGAATCACTTGCTGCCCCATGGGACATGGTCGATTTCAGCTTGCGATTGCGCGAAAAAGGCTTGCGCAACGTGGTGAACCCACGTGCAGCGTTTTATGAGTACAGCGAAATGGGCGATGCTGTTGAGCGTTTTCGCTTGCGTGCACCACGAGCGTT
>Ga0222712_10002020_pt1 | contig 23983 bp, 17 predicted proteins | sample C33_657DmetaG_FD_165043 | JGI IMG/M metagenome (GOLD analysis project Ga0222712, IMG submission 165043) | Estuarine water microbial communities from San Francisco Bay, California, United States - C33_657D | ecosystem: Environmental > Aquatic > Marine > Unclassified | place: USA: California... | reverse complement strand
CAAAAAATCTTTTTATCATATCACCTTGAGTTTTTGATACGGCAGCGCCAAGCGTAGCAACTGTATTTGGAAACCCAGATTGGTGTACAAACATGCAGTCAACACTCCCTTCAGTAATTATCACAGAGCTATGGGCTTTTGCATTGTGAATATTGAACAATACCTCTGCTCTTTTAAAACCCTTGTTGTACAAATACCTAGGCTGTTGCGATGAATCCACCGCTCGGCCTATTAGACCAACTAATTTATAATTGTGTGATCTAACAGGGATTACGACACGATTTTTTTCTATTGAAAACCCTACCTCAAAATGCTTTAAAGTTTCAACAGTCAAGCCCCTTTCCAGCATTGTTTGTAGTAAATTAATTTGACTGCCGTAGTCAATTGATAAATTATCTATTGACAACTCTTCAACATCTTCAATTTTATACAAATAATTATTTAATTGCTTTTCAAGATTATAGTTTTCATTTATAACATTTTTACCATAACTTTTACCTGTTAGATTAAAATATAATTGTCTAAAGTTACCTTTTTTACCACATGATGGATTAAAGCACTGCCACAATCCAGTTCTGGTATTAATGTACATTGCTGCGCTATGTGTGTTTTTATGAAATGGGCAATATACATTCAACTCCTCGCCATTAGCAGATTGAACTGAGATATTATATTTATCAAATAAAGATAATATCTCTTCCTCAATTGATTTAAGAGAGTAGCTTGAATTTGTAGACATCTCTGCTCTCATCGTAATCTGTAATCAATTTTGTTTTATCAAAATCAAAGCCAGCTTTTTGTGCCTCAAGCTCCATCCATGATCTTAGCCGGCTAAGAGTTTCAATACTTTCAACTTCCCCTTCTACTATAGTTTTCATTAAATGTCCCACTCCTCTACCCACTTACCAGTTTCCAAATTCCATCTTAAATAAAATCCAAAATGTGATGCTCTACGAACTTTTCTTGAAACTACTTGAAATAGATCAGATGATGGCTCTCTGTGTATTGCTAGTACCAAATCTGCATCATAAGCTAATTGCTTACTCCAAGCAACTTCTTCAAGCTCAGGTGGGCGCTCCGAATGTCCCTCAGCCATTGTAACTGCGGCAACATCTATAATTGGAATGCCGTTTTTTACAGCCAGCCTTTTAAAAGCTTTAGATAAATTTTTAGCTTTTTCAGTTTCATTCTTAGCCCCGCTGGAATCATCAAACAAGCTGTGGTAGTCAAGGATTACCATGTCAGGATGATACTGATCAATTTTGGCTTGCACCATATTTTGATCAGCAGTTTCAAGACCTTCCGATGTTATTAAATGAATTGCATGTTTGCCATCAAAAGTAGCTTGAGCCCATTTTTCATATTTATCAATAATTGCTGGGTTTGCTTTAACCAAATCAGTATTAGTAAAATTCCCTTCGCCATTGTTTAACAATGTGTCAAGCCTCTGTCCCTCTTGCTGTTTGTTCATCTCAAGAGAAATGATTAAAGGTCTATATCCGGCCTTCCAGGCATTCACTGCAAACAATCTTGCAATAAATGATTTACCAACCCCAGTCCACCCAAGAAGAACAACAAAATCTCCAGATTGCCAGCCGCCAAAAACTTTATCAATAACATCAATTCCACTTGGAACGCCAGCAATAGCTTTGGGGTTTTTAGAGCGAGACCTTAATTCTTCAACACGCTCCTTCCATTCACCTGATAAATCAGTGTCTTTTAAGTTTGAAGAAAACTTATAAAGCTTTGAAGTTTCTTCCATTAAGAATGATAAAGCATCTTTTGGTCCAAATTCATTAATTAAACCGTGAGCTTTGGCAACAATACCTCTGGTTTGATAAGCCAAAGATTCTTTTTTTGATTCATCAATATAATAACCCAACGGCTCTGGTGTCAGTACAAATTCAAAATCTTGATGATGTTGTTTAATAGTCTCTTTTGAAGGAACTTTTTTATGATTTTCATAATGAGCAACTATAAAATTCCATACATCTCTGTACTCTAAAAACACATTCTCAACTCCGCTATTAACAGCGGTAACGTAATCTTGAGTTTCAATAATAGAATTAAGCAATCTTACTTCGTAATTCACTCTGTCTCCATTCTTTTTTTTGTTTCTTGTACAATAGATTTAAAATTATCTAACGATTTTTTATCAAACTCCGCTTTTTCTACAAAAGATCTTGATTCAATTGCAAAATCAAAAATTAAAAACGGTCCTGTTCTGTTTTTTATAAAACTCTCAACGCCTAGTTTAAGATTTTCTTCTTTATAAAAACTAACAAGTGAGTCGGCAACAGAATCTTGCCTTGGAGAATCCGGTATAAAAAGCTTATGTTGTTTTTCGCAACATTCTTTGAAGTATTTTATTAGATCTTGACCAGTTATCATCGCTTACATTTTTAGCCTCTTTCCATGTTTCAAGAAGTATTTCAAATTCAGAAAAACCCCCGTTAACTCCATATATGTATTCTTCTTGCCAAGCAGACATTAAACACTCTTTTCGCACACTACATTTTTTACAAATATTTTTAGAATATTCTATTTCTTCTTTTTTATAAGAGAACCAGTATGCACTATTTACATCTGAGGCGCAAAGAGCTTTTTTTTTCCAATTACTCAATTACTTCTCTGCGTCAATTTCTTGAAGCTTTGCTTCAATTTGAGAATCAATTGAATCCCAAAGTTTATTCCACGACTTTTCTTCGTCAATGCTTGAAACCACTATTCTAGCTCCAGCATCAAGGCGCAGCGATTCATAATTACCTAAATTTTTAGTAATCCCAACCGATGCCCATAGCTCAACTTGATTTTCACTTAATTGTGCTTTCATTTTACTTTCTCCCTAATTTTATTTTTTCTGATATTTTAATTACCTTAACTTGCGCACTAATGTTTCTTTTATTAACAGGTCTTCCAGGAGTCCTGTCGTTAAAAAACAACACCATATTGTACACATCTTCTCTATCATAATATCGCCAATTTTTATAACTTTTACAAGATTCGGTAAATTTTTTTCCGCTAGGGATCAGGCCTTTTTTTTCATATTTCCTAATTGTATCTGATCTTTTTTCAACAATTTTCGCAACTTCTCCAATGGTATATATTCTATGCATAATTAACTCAGCGCCTTGATATGGCATAATAATTTCTTTTTTACTAGTTAAATCAACAACTGTAATTTTATTTAAATTTTTTGCAATTTTTTTAACTTTGACTACAGTGTTGGAGTATTTATAAAATTTATTTATTAGGATTGTTGCTTGTAAGTTCATACCTTTCCTCAATTTTTTTAAACCCTAAATGATTTAGTATTTTATTTAATTTTCTAACCTCAACATCTACAGAAGTAGAACAATTTATACATGTTAAATCTACATAATTTTTTTGGAAAGCATAATATTGAGAACCAACAAACATTTTTCCTGAGCAACGTTTACAATAAAAACCTGACAAAGTAATCATTTTGCAAAGTACTCCTTGTCCTTGTAGATTGCCCATCCGTTATATATTGGCGTAACCTCATAAAAGAATTTATGCTGCCCTGTTGTTTCGTATGTAACGATACCAACACCTTGTTGCCAATTCTCGTATCTAACAAGCGGTCTACCGTCAAGGTCAACACCGCCTTTAGTTGAAGGCACTGCGCCATCAATTCTTGCCAAGCACCCAGGAGATGCTGCCATAGTTGTGCGAGAGCCATCAAAGTCCTCACGAGTTTTAAATGCGGTTTCAATACGATGAATGTGTCCGTAGATCACACTAGTCTTTTCGCTATTTAAATAAATATGAGCTGTTGAACCTGAAGATTTAACTCTATCTCCGTGAATAATTCTTAATTTTTCATTAATCCAAAAATCAGAAGCTGGATAACCTGGTCTGTACTCCACGCCAAAATCATCCATGCGAGCAAGATATGGAACAGTTAATACCGGCCAAGAATCGGGAGTATTTCCTTTACGAATTCCATACGCCGCAACAGCATTCACTAACAAATATTTCGGCATTCGCTCTTCGTGATTACCAGCAAGCCAAACTATTTTTGCTGACGGAGCAGCCTCTCTGAGTTGAGCACAAAATGTTGTTGCCCGATCAATTGAAGCCTGCATAGTCTGTTGATATGCAGGTGTTGTTATGTATTTTCCTAAAGTTGGAAAATCCAAATTATCACCAACGCAAACTACAGAATCTGGCTTTACATCACGAACGATTGAAAGCATAATCTCAATTGCTTTTTCATCATGAGTCGGTTCCAGTTTCCCATCACGACCTCTGTAGTAACCAATTTGAGCATCTGGGACAACTACGCATTTTTTATATTTTGCAGTTTTCTTTGCAACAGTCCTCGGCTTTGGCAATCTAATAGCAGGACCTTGTTTAATCACAGGCCACTGCGGTCCACGACTTTCCCTTCTTATCCTGCATATGCCATCTTTATCCAGAGTCTTGCGACAACTATTATCAGCATATCTTTGGTTCGCTGTTTTTGGTTCAAACTTATAAGTACAATCAGTGCCTTCACAAATTTTCATAAGGTTAATTATACACCTACCCACAACCAAAATTGCAAAAAAATCAATTTATTTTAAAAATTTTTTTTCTTATTTTCTCTTGTTTCTTTATTACGTTTATGCATATTTTCTCGCATTTTTTTACGATGACTATCAGTAGGTTTTTTACCTTCTCTATGAACAGCGCTATGTTCCGGAACTGTGCATAAAAATAAATTTTGGACTCTATTATCTGTTTTTATTTCATTTATATGATGAACAGTTTCCCAGGGCTGTAAATGCCTATTAAGATAGTTTTCAAACACGCTTCTGTGTTCGTATATATACCCTTTAATGCTATAAGGATGATTTTGATCTAATATTCTTACATATCCTTTATCATCTATGTATTTTCCGCCGCCATAATTTGGATTGTGTTCGCCAGAAGTGTTGCGTATAGACCACTCTACATCTTGTCTTTTAGAAGCTAATGTTTCTCTCATTAACTTTTATTATATACTTGCGCCAACATCTTCAATTATCAATTGCAATCTTTCCGTTGCAGTTGGGTTGACAGATATTTGTGGTGCATTTGTTGAACCAGATGTCCCAAAAGTTCTTTTTACAGAAACTGAAAAAGATGCAGCATTCAAGCCTCCGCCACTTTCCAAATAAATACTGTAGGTCCCAGATCCAATCCTGCTGTAGTCTTGTTTAAAAGTCTGCCCGGATGCTACAACATTTGCATTAGATGCTGTATTGTAAAAAATATGGGGTGATTGTGTAAAATTCCATTCCATAAGTGGGCTTGTTGCGTTATAACCACTAGAAACAGCTTGCCACGCTTGCAATGTCAACAGAGAATCTTCAGCGCCCTTAGTGTAAACCGTAAAGCCTGGGAAAACAATAGTTACTTTATAATAACGATTATCTGGAATTGTAACTCTTTGATCCGAACCACCATTGGGGTTGGTTAAAGCAAGCATTGATGTTGATGTATTGCCCACATTGGACACGACATTGTTGGTTGTTAATTCAATAAATTCCAAAATACCAGATGGTTTAGAATCATTAAAATCCCGAACTTGTTCTATATTCATTGACATCTGAGCCATTCTGTCTGATGAAATTGGTGTGCCGTCTGTCCAAGACACAAAAGAATAATTTTCGTAAGCCATTTACCTATTATACCTCATTTAGATGTATTTATACCAATTAACAGCCGCATATCGGGTGCCTTTAGTGATTTCATTAACACGATGCATATAAGGGAAAGCTGCTGAAAAAACAACACAGTCTCCTATTTTTGGAGAATACTTAATATTAAAATATTTAAACTCCAACTCCCCTCCTTCATAATCATCATTAAAATACATAATAGCGGAAAATGTACGAGGGTGAGCAGCTGAATCATCGTTGTGATACTTAAAAAATTCACCTTGTTCATATCTCATAAAAATCAAATCATGATTTCTTGATACTGCTGCAGCTTGATATTCTAAACGAAAAAGATTAACAAAATTATCCATCTCTTCCTGAGCATCAGCAATCATTATCCTTAAAGGGTCTGATTCATGACAAGCATTTAATCTCTCAGTAGAAAATATTTTGCAATTTCTTATGTGTACATCAATTACAGAATGATAACCTTCTTCAGGATTCCCTCCTACAATTGAGCCTAATGTCAAAAACGGCTCAGAATAATCTTTTAAAGTTTCATAATATTTTTTTGATTTATCAATATCCATGGAATAAACATTTATTCCTGGAGCAAGAACTGTTACCATTTAGAAAGAGGACACGAGGCATTTATTAATTTTGTTTTCATTGACATAATACAGCCACACTGTTTACATTGTTTTGTTAAATTTATCAACTCTGGGCAAGCTAAACATATTTCATATCTGCTAGACGACACCGCCTCATCTATATAATTTTCAGAATTTAATAAATGCCAAGGCCTTGCGCTACCTATTTTGTTTTTATATTCTTGCCATGCACTTGTCATTGTGGAGCAATAAATGTAGTTCCATCCCAAGTCCAACCAGGGACAACATTCGGCTGGTCTGTTACTTCAATAACAGTCGGGGAACTTGCTAGCCCCGCAGCCCAAGCAGTAGATCTTGTGCCCCCAATCGTGTCATCAAATTGGATTTGCATAAACACATCACCTTCAGTTACGCAAACAAATCTTCTAGTAGCCATTTATATCTCCTTTATTAAAGTATATCATTAACCTATGCAATAACTATCATCAATACAGAAAAACCCATCTGGGCACGGCGGACTACAGCCAGAAGGTGGTGGTGAACCCACCACCACTGTTACTGGGTCTACTACGGTAGTTGGAGCTGGGCCTACTACGGTAGTTGGGGCTGGACCTACTACGGTAGTTGGAGCTGGACCTACTACGGTAGTTGGGGCTGGAGAACCAGAACCACAATTTGTTAAACAAACATCAAAATAAGAATTATTAGCAACATTATACAAACGAGCATAAACATTTGTATTATTATAATAAAAAGAATAACTATAATTCCCGACACTGTTTGAATTATTATGAGTTCCAGTATACTGAATGCCGCTAGAATAAGCATTTAACTCATTTCCGGTATCTGTGTTTGCTAAAGACAAATAATCACCAGTTAACTTAGCTGTTCCATATTCATTATTACCATTAGCTGCCCCTTCAATAAAAACACCAGCAGCGCCATTTGTTCCCGCAAATTCTCCAAGTTGCATTGAACCAGCAAAATTACCACCAGTAACAAGGTTGTCTGCGGAAATTTGCCATCCAGCAATTTGACCAGCTGTTGCAATTACTGTTCCGGTTAGTTCCAGATTTGTGCCGTTATAAAACATGAAATTATTAGCAGCGCCAACAGAAAATATTCCATTAGAATTCCAATAATTAAGAGCATTAATATATATAGAATCAGCTTGAATTTGACCTCTAATTACCGCAATATCAAATTCAGCAAAACCATTGCTATTAATAGCCCAGCCGGAAACATTTGGAACATAATTGCCACTACTAATTATATTGTTAACTAGTACAATATTTGCTGCTAATTCACTAGCAGTTACTGCACCAGCCGCTATGTTTACAGACTGAACTGAATTTGGTGCTAAACGAACTCCAGCTGGACCTAGAATATCTGTTGTAATAATATTAGATATTACTGTTTTTAAATTATCAAAATTCCTTTGCTGGGTTGTTTGACGAGTAGAACTGCCTACCTTACCAACAACAAAATCATAAATTGAATATCTACTTACATCAATTAAAGCCGAAGATTGACCATCATGATTATGACCGCCTTCAAAAAACAAAATTGTATTTTCAGATGTGCCTTTTGAAAATGGCATTAAACAACCTTCCTTATAACAAGTGATTGGGTTACAGTAGCACTGTATGAAAAATCTGTACTAATAATCCAATAATCACCATTAATTATATCAAATGAATCCATTGAAGATATTCTTATTCTATCTCCAAGTTGTAATTTAGGAATAGGTAGAATATTTAAGTTTATAACAGGAACTGGGTCTGACATTTTATTTATAATAAAATTAGCTAAATTTTGAGCATGTGTTAAATCAGTAATAAATTCATTTTCTATCACTATTTCTTTAAGGCCATATCTTCTTATATTGTCATCTAATGTAGCTTTTTGTTCTTTCACATCTCCAGTTTTATCTGTTACTACAACTGGGATGCCAGCAATGCCAGCGAAATGTTTCTCCCCAGTCAATGGGTTTTCACCTTCAATATAAACAATATCACCATTGACTGTGCTGTTGGATGCAGCCAGTATTAATTTAGCACCAAAAGGCGTTGGGTTGTATTTAATCAATTCTATTTTCGGTGGATATACTGTACTCATATTAGTGATCAGTGGATTTTCAATTTTAAAAGCTGGAGCTTTATCGTATAGAAGATCATAATTCTTTACTTCTCTGACTAAAGTATTTGCATTATGAGATGCAACTGATGTATCAAACAAGCCCCTCTCTAAATTTAAAAATGAATTACTTGTAGTGTTGCTATATTTTACAATTTCATTATTTATTTTAAGATAACCAGATTTTGAAAAATATGGATTATCTGTTGATAAAACATTAATTGATATGTCATTGTTAGAAAAAGTGTTTGACAATTGAGTTACACCCAATGTTGTTGGGTCTTCTGCTCTCCATAAACTTTGTTTTTGAATTAAGTTATTAGCTACACCATTAACTTTTACAACAACTTTATTAGTTTGCAATTGCACATTGTAGCTTGCATCAATAATATTTGAAGAATCAGACAACTGATATTGAACATTGGCGTGTTGTGCTATTGAAGTTTCAAAAAATCTATTGAAATGTTCATACTGGGCTACATTATTTTCATCTATATAAAATCTTCCAAGATCAGCTAAGCTTATATTATCAATGACTTCCTGTATGGATGAGTCATTGCCGTATATAAAAGGCATAACCCTTACTTCTTTCATTTGTGTTTCAATATAATTGTTTTTAATTCCCTCAGAAGAAATTTGTTTGTTAAAAATAGCAAATTCATCAATGTAAAAACTTCTCAAAACAGATGGGGGAACTTCTGAGCCAGAAGTAAATGAAGCCCCGCGGCCACCAAAGGTTAAATTTTTATTAGAAAATGAAATTAAATTACCGGATGTTGTTACTGTGTTTGACAAGGAACCATTGATATAATATTTCAATACATTGTTTTTGTATGTAACTGCAATATGATTGTAAATTGAAGAAGATAATCCCGTATTGCTACTTACAGTTTGAATTCCAGAACTGGATACAAATTTAAAACCATTAGAGCTATTTGAATTGAAAAATTCAAAACCAGAACTAGGGGATGCGTTACTCCAATTACTAATGTATTCACCATTGTTGGAAAAGCTCCCATTGTTAAATTTTGCAAATATTTGAATACTAAACTCTCCAGTGTAAGATGAAGATGATGTATTGAATACATCATAAGATATATGATATGGTGTTCTCAGATATGAATTGGCAGATAACAAAACACTCTTGCTTTCGCTATCAGAAACAACACCGCTTTCTTGCGATATGGCAACATTACCTAAATATATTGCATCATTCCTTCTAGCCGATCTTTCAATAACATTAACATTTGCAGTCGGTGTCCACGAGTTTGATGAAAATGTTAAATAAGTATTGTTATTTTTTGCACCAATTTTATCGTTAGCAACCATTGTGTAGCATTCATTAGCATATACATCATCTTGATTGCCATTATATGTCTTACCAAGTGATATCTGGAACGGCTCCCCAGCGACATATTCTTCTGTAAAAAATTCAATTCTTAACTCATATGGGTTGCCAGCCGTTAATGAAAATTCGCTTGAAGTAAAAGTTACAGCTGAATTTGAGCCGGAGTCAACAACCCTCCATTCATCTATAATTAATATTTTATTTAAATAAACTCTACACCCACCTTTGTTTATTGATAATAATATCTCATAACTGCCGGTTTGCGATGGTAAATAATATCCATCAAATACGCCATTAAAATATTCATTTACAACAACTGAATTTTTATCTGTAAATTGCCCAGAAACGAAGTCTAAAGCGAGAGAGCTGTTTGAAGATATGCTTGATGTTTTGGTAGTTAAAGATGGTGTTATATATGCTTTAACATCCAATGCTTTTTCATACAAAGTTAATTCTCTATCATTAGCATCTAATTTAATATCACGAACAGAATTTAAATCTGTTGCGGGTACTTGAACAAATCTTGCTCGTAAAGATGTTGAAACTATTTTTTGGGAATTGGCTCTATCTATGCTGTTTTCATCAAATCCGTAATGCAAAATAGCATTATTTTTTTTATAGCTTTTTGACGGAGGAGACAGATATTTAATATCCGATTTAGGAAAATTTGTCATTAGCAATAAATGCTCAACAGCTTCCGCAACAGTGGAGTCTTGAAGTAAAAACCCTTTTGTCAACATTTTTTCATTATTAAATTTGCTCCTATCTGTTAAGTTTGCAGTAACATTCATGCTTGACGAAGTTGCTTGCCATTCGTCAATATAAAAAACACCATATGGGACATACTCGTAAATATCAAATTTAATTGCCGATCCAGAGCTGTGGGGTTTTGCAGATGTTCCACCAACTCCTCTTTCTATAATGTTAAAAGAATTACCAGTGCCTTTTTCTGCAATAACTATTTCTTTATTAATAGTGTTAGGCTCTATTGTTAATAAATAATAATCTCCAACCCCGCCATTTGGAAAATCACTTACGCTATTTACAGTCCATACATTGGCATTGGAAGCAACGTTTGAAAGAAGCACTGCTTCTACGAATGTATCATTATGATAATGTATTTGCCATCCCGCATTTACATAAACAGCAATATCTTTTTTCATGTATTTACCAAAATCAGAGCTGGAATTAAACAAATTAAATTCTTTACCAGTATTATCAAATGTAATTGAAGATGTGTTGCTGCCGCTGCCAGCAATTGGCAAACTAGTTTCGTGGACATCTCTTACTTTTGATACACTAAAATCCATTACATAGTCAGTCATATCAAGCCGGTAAATTGGCGACATTTCATTTATTCTTGCGTAATCTAATGGATTTTTTGTTGTATAAATAGTTAAAACAATTTTATTTATGTCATTTGAACTTACCCCATCAAGATAATGTTCAAAAAAATAATTATTTTCTGGTATTTCAGCATCTACATTGTACACAAGATTTACTGTATTATTATAAGCTTTTATATTATAGCTTTTTATTTGACCATTGTATTCTGAAGTAACTACTTTGATTAAATTAACCTTTCTTTCTGCAAACACATACGTTAATAGAACTGGATCTGCGAATTGATATCCGTTTAATGTTGCATGAAGTGAACTAGTGCTTTTAACAGATGATTGATAACCAAATTCATAATTTTCTTCTTTTGTTGGAGGCATACAATGCCATTGACCATTTGCTGTAATAATTTTGCCATTAACATCTTTAGCATCACACACAGCCCATGTGAATGACTGTCGTTCTATACCATTAATTGATTCATTTGGAGTAAAATAAAAATCAGCTCCTCTTGATCTATTTATTAAAATTTCATTCGCTGACAATGTTCTGCTGCCAGATAACATCCCAGAAACATTTTGAGATACAGTTGCTTCAGAAATTTTAGAATTAGTATAGTTGCTTGTTGCAATTTCAGTATTTGAATATTTATCAACATGCCTGCTGTCTAGCCAATCAATAAATATTAAAGGCTTTACGCTTTGCGCAATGCCCGCAATTGCTGTGTTGAATGATGCTGATATTTCTTTGTCGTATAGGCCGTATTGAAGCATTTAAACCTCTTCCAAGCTCATAGAGCAGTCCCAGAAGTAAACATCATTAGCCAAGTCTCTTCTTATTAAAGTTTCATTATAATCCTTCACTAATACATTATAACTTGTTTCAGTATAAGGCGCTGCCCCTGATTCATCTAAATTAATAATTTTTAGAATATGACCTCTTGGGTCAGAAGCTATTTGTTGAATAAAATCACGACCTCTTTCATTATCGGCAGTGTATTCTATTGAATTTGGCAACCATGACCAAGATATATTAAACACTCTACGCCCAGCCCGATTTGTTGATTTGTAATATCTTTTTTTCCTATTATTCCAATTTACAGTTTCAATGAAAATTGGCTCAACACTCATATCTAATTTTCTATTATGGTTTGTTAGTGGTTTATCATCAAGCAAAATTAATGTTCTGTATATAGATGAATCAATTGCGGCATTAATATTTGAAAACAAAATTGTTGGTTGAGCCAAAAGAGCACCCATGTTTTGTATTACAATATTTATATTAGCAAGCGATATTTTTCCAGCTACAGTGATTGAAACTGATGATGACAAAGACGAAGCGATATTTTTAGTAAGCGTCAATGTAGCCACCAAGGAAGACGTAACGGCGATGCTGCTACTTGCAAAAGAAGTTTTAACAGCAGATGATGTTAAAACAGACTGGGCTGATAATACAGCATTTGATAGCGCTTCCTTGATGGCAGATGATGTCAATGAACCACTGGAGCTAAGATCTGAGGATGCGGCTGATAATTTAATTGAAGAAGATTGCATATCTGACTCAACAGACATTACACATGAAGCTTCTTTTACTCTTGTTCCTAAAGTTAAAGTTGCACCATCTACATTTATATCAATTACAGCAAATAATATTTTGATAGAAGTCGCTACAACATTGCTTTCAATAGATTGATCAGATTGAGAAAATGTTATTTTTACAGCACTTGCAGATACATTTGATTCAACCAAAATATTGCTATCTATAAGAATAGCCATATCGGCTGTATAGAAATCAATACCAGAATTAAAAGGTTCTGAAAAAGAATAGAATCCAAACTGGGTCATGTTATTGCTCCGTCAATGCCATGGAGACATCGTAATAAACACAACCTGCCGTCAAATCTCGTCTAATCAAAGATTCACTATAAGAATCAACATAGCAATTGTATTGCTCAAAACCCCCGCTTGGCTCTAGTTGAATAGATATAGAAACATAATTTGATGTGTTAGCAACGCCAAATAAAAAATCACGCGCAGCTCTGCTGTCTACAGTCTTATTTGCTAAATTTGGCAAATAAGACCATGTTAAGTTAAATTGTTTTTTATTTTTTGTATAGAATCTTCTTCTGTGTCCAGAAGCTAAATCTATATCATTTGCTGAAATTTGCTCAGTAATACTAACTTTTCTGTTATGTGCTGTTAATTCTGTATTATTGATTGATAGTAAATTTGCTATTGACATTACAAGCCTCTATTGATCCCATTATAAGAATTTATAACACGGCTTTCAAGACCGGCTGCTTTTTTGTTTCTTGGCAAAACTGTAGTGTTATATTTCTTCATCATTGAGTTAAACCACTCTGGTTCACCAATAAAGTTGTCAACATAAATATTTACATTCTGTGTTGAATAATTCTCTCCGCCTGTGCCTGCTGTATTATTTATCCTCATATTTGGCATATTTATACTTGGCACACTCGGCATTGTTGGCAAGTTTGGCTTTGACAACCTGAGCGAATTCATACGATCCAATACGTCTGTACCAATTCGCTGAACTGCTTTATGATTAATTACATATTCCCCACCGTGGAGAACTGCTGGTATTCCTTGCTGAGCTGGTCCATATGTCATACCGCCAGCACCATACATCATTCCACCCTTCATATATGCCATTCCACCACTCATATAAGAGCCAACTTTTCCACCACTATAGAGCTGAGGCAATTTGGGTAATGTTATAAAGTCTGAAACTTTTTTACCACCGAGACCAAAAGGCAGAGGGATGCCAAGTATGGTTTTTGGGAAACCAAAGTCGCCAAGACCCCCAACCAATTTATTGAATAAACCGCTAACTGCGTTAACAATAGTCTTAAAAGTTTCTGGAATTAATTTAATACCAGCAACTATAAGATCAATAGCGCCACCTATTACCGTTTTAATAGCATCACCAATAAATGAAATAATTGGTTTTATAAAATCCCAAACAGCTTGAAATGCTGTCTTTAATCCATTCCAAACAGTTATAATTTTTTCAATAGCAAAACCAATAGCTGAAGTTATAAATCCACCAATGGTTTTGAATATTTCAACAAGTTTATCTTTTGCCCAAAGTATGTTACTAACAAAATTTTCCCATCTTTGTTTGATGAAATCAATCGCCCAAGCAATTACGTTATAAAGTATGTCATACATTTTATCAAATACTGGAGATACAAAACCCCAGCCTGCTTTAATTGCATCCCAAACAAAATTAATACTTTTCTTCAATAAATCCCAAGCTCCACCAAGTACGATCCCTATAACATCGGCAAAGAATCCAAGTATTGGTCCAACAAAGCTCCATCCTTTTTTAATTGCATCCCAAACAAAATTGACAACACCTTTCAGAATATCCCAGGCTCCACTAAGTGCATTGCCTATGATATCAACAAAAAATTCTAATATTGGCCAAATGTTACCCCAACCTGTTGTAATTGCCTCCCAAACGAAATTAATACCTTGTTTTAATAAATCCCAAGCAACACTGAGTACATTGCCTACAATGTCAACAAAAACCCCTAATATTGGACTTATAAATTCCCAGCCTGTTTGAATTGCATCCCAGACAGTAATAATTACATCTCTTAAAAATCTCCAGTTGTCTAGAAGGGCTTCTTTTACAATACTTACAAAAGAGCCAAGTATTGGACCTATAAAGTCCCAGCCTTTTTTAATTAAATCCCATACAAACCCCACAGCTGTTTTAAGACCATCCCATACTGCTACAAATACAGTTGAAATCCAATTCGCTATTTGTTTCAAATTATCCCATGTTCTAGGAACAATATTTGATAAGTAATCCCAAACAGCGCTTGCTGCAGTCTTTATTACATCCCAAACAACGGTGAAAACAGTGCCAAGCCAACCCGCAACTTTTTTAATGATACCCCACCATGTGTTGACTGCAAATTTTACATAATCCCAATACAAGCTTGCTGCTTTTTTCAACACATCCCAAATAACAGTAAATGCTGTTCCAAGCCAACCAGCAACTTTTTTAATAATATCCCACCATGTTTCAACATATAATTTAATAGCATCCCAGCAGATGCTTGCTGCTTTTTTGACGACATCCCAGATAACAGTAAACACTGTTCCAAGCCAACCGCCAATGGTTTTTAAAACGCCCCATGCAAACTCTGCATACACTTTTATTGCTTCAAAGAATCGTGATGCAGCTTCTTTTATAACATCCCAAACTTTAGCAAAAGCACCAGAAAGGAAGTCAAATAGCATTCTGACTCCTTCATATAATATTACAAAACCAGCAACCAATAGCAACCAAAGAGACCCGACATTCTCATGCCACCAATCAACAAATGTTTTGACTTTTTCGTAAATAAAATCCCATGCCCCAATGATTAAATCTTTCATGAAATTAAATGCCGTAGTAACACCGCCCCATATAAAATCAACTAGATCCACGAGGGCACCAACTACTCTTTTAATCAAATACCATGTTGTTTCAAGAGCAATTTTAACACCCCATGTGGCAAGCATTGCTGCTAATAGCCCTATCATTGCCACCAACCTTAAGAAGAAATCAACAACTGGATTTTTAATAATCTTTTGCATTACATCAAAGAAAATTTTAAACGGAGCAACCAACAGTGAAATAATAAAAGTTCCTATTGTTGACAGCACCCCGACTACTGGCTCAAATGCTTTTTTAATAACCTCAAATACAAGTTTGAAAGGTGTTGTTATTACATCTACAACACTACCAAAATCAATTTTATCAAATATGTTGCTAACAAAATCACTAATTTTACCAAAATTATCTTTTACAATTTTAAACAAAAGACCAAATGGAGCAAGTAGCACATCTCCTATAGTCTTAAATTTAATTCCAAAAAGATCAAACTTATCTTTAATTATTGTAAGTACATTTACAACAGAATCTTTAATTGTATTAAATACATTTGAAGCAACATCTTTAATTTTTTCAAATACTTTAGATATTGGGTCTAAAATTTTAGGAACATTAACTGATAGCCAATCAAACGGTCCTTTTGCAAAATTCAATATAGCGCCAAAAACAGATTTAAATATATTAAACAACACCACAAAGATTCCACCAATAACCTTTACAGTTCCACCGATAACTCCATAGAACGTATCAAAAGTTGTGGTGATAATAGTGGTTATTATTTTAACTACAGATGTAGCTAAATTAATTATAAACGCAATGACCCCAAATACTGGTTTTTTAATTTTATCAAGAACAGTAGCAATAACAGCCAGGGCTCCCATAAAAGCCCAAATAACGCCAGCAATAATTCCACCAATTGCTTTAACAATTGGACCAAACACCGAAATCGTAATAGATTTTATCCCATCAAAAATTGCAAAACCAAAATCTATTACTGGTTTTTTAAGAGCATTAAAGCCATCCTTAAGGAAATTAAAGAATTTTTTAAATGTATCATTAACCATGTTTCTAAATGATTCAAATTTCAAATACATGTAAATGAAAACTCCAACAATAATACCGATTACTCCAGCAACCATGGCTCCAGTTGAAGAGCCAAGAAGGTAAATTGCAATTTTTGCAGTTTCAATCGCACCACCCATTTTTGCAAACCCAAATGCAATCGCTCCAAAAATTCCTTTAAGGACACCAAAGCCAGCAATAACACCAACTGCTCCGAGAATTGCGGTTTTGACAGGACCCAAGGCTTCCGCTAGTTTTTTTGCACCATCTATCATGCTTCCAAAAAATGAAGATTCTTTTTCATCAGGCTTCAAAGATGCAGTTATACCCGAAAGCGGTCTTCTAGCAAGATGTTCTCCAGATTTTGGATCAATAAAGTATTTACCAGCTGCGCCACCAACGCTAGGCTTTGGCTTTTCTGGTCCATCAGCACCACCACCGCTGTCGGAATTTCCTCTGATTGCTTCAATCCTTGCAATTTCTTTTGCAAGCCTTTCAAGCTCTGGGAATAGATTGCTATAATCAGCAGTCATGCCGGCAAAAAGTTCTTTAAATTGATCATACAAAGTTCCCTTAAGACCAAGAAGTTTGCGTTTCATTTCATTAATCATTGCTTCTATTGCAGACCTACCTGCTTCAATCCAAACTGCATCAACATTGATACCAGCAAAAATTCCTGTTACTTTAGAAACAAATGGGGTAACAGATTGAGAAATCACTCCATCACTAAATGCTGTTTTAAAAGCATCGGGCATTCCTTTAGCCATAAAATAGGCTGCGCCAAGAATTGATTCAGCATTTGCTGTTCCAACTTCAGCGCCAAAACTATTTTTTGCTTGATCAACAAGAGCAGCCATTGTCATGCTAAACATTCCAATTGACGGGTCAGATACTTGCCTAATTGCCGATGGGAGTCCATTCATTGTATTAGTAAATACATCATTTATTTCTGAAGAGAATGATTTGCCAGCGCCAGCTATTTCACTTAACAACGCACTAAATTCTTCTTTTGTTGAAAAACCTTTGTTCAATATCTTGTCAATATTAATATCAAATTGTTTTTGCATTTCATCAAATGTTTTACTCATTGCTTCTTTTTCACGATTTATAACAGCAATAGCAATTGATCTTTGTTTTTCTTGTAGGGTTTTAGTTCTATCAGTGTCTAACTCTTGAATATCCTTTGTAGACTCTTTATCTGATTTTCTAAATGATAAATCAAGGGAGCGAACATCCTCTGTTCTACCTTCATATTTAGCAATTTTTCTTTCTCTTAAATAATTTTCTCTATCAAGAGATTTTGCCAAAATCATTTCGCGGCGTTTTTGTTCGTATTCCATTTTTGCAGTCAATTCTTCTTCAGCATCTGCCAATGCTTCAATTGCTGCAATTTGAGTGTCAAGAGCTTTCAGCGCCTCTTCTTTCTGAACATCAACAGCTTCTTTATATTTATCTACAATTTTACTTATTTGATCATCAGCTTTTGAAAAGAATGAACTTGTAAAATCTTCTTTTAATGAAATTAATTTATCTTTAATTCCTTTAGCAATATTTTTAGCTAGACTTTCTCCAGCTGCATTGGCGGCTGTCGGGTTCTTAACAGCCTTACCTAATACGTCATCAAGAGATTTTTTAACATCAGCTGGGTCCCCTACTTTCTTCACTAAAGCTTCATTTACGTCTGAACCTATTTCTTCTCCATATTTTCTAGCAATATCGTTCTTTATGCTTCCCAGGAATTCTCTTTCCATGTATCTGGCTCCACGAGCCATCCCTTGAGCCATCCCTATTCCAATAGATGTTGATGCTTCACCAACTTTTACTTTAACTTTACCTATATTTTTTTCTAGAAGCGTTGCTGCCCCAGCAGCGGCAATCAATCCTGCACCAACTGCAAGTACTGGAAGACCGGCTCCGCCAAGAGCCGTAGTAACGCTACCTACGCCAACAAGTATTGAACCAAAAAAGAGTGCAACTTCTTTACCAAAATTTAGAATAAACATAAATGCATCAATTGTTGCTTGTGCAACAGCATTTATCATCTTGGCAAGAACTGGGCCGAGCGAAGCTGACACAACAGCAAGAAACGCAAAGATTTTTTGCATTATACTTACAACTTCATAAGCAAGAGATAATAAGAATCCTTTAAAATTTGAAGCAGCTGTACCATCATTTTTGAATGCGCCTTTAATTGCTCGCCCCAATAAAATGAATCTATTTATAACTCTTGTTAACACTGGAACCATTGTGTTGTTTATAAATCGCAAACCAGTGCTACGAGCAAAATTATTAAACGCAGTTGCAACAGATTTTACTGCTCTTGAAATATTATACAAAGCGCCAGAGGCTTCTTCAGCTCCACTTGCTGCTTTACCAATATTTCCAAATTTATTTATTAAAGCCATAAATGGTTGTGAAAGTTTCACAATTGCTTCCTTGATCAGAATCCATGCTTCTTTAAAGTTTTTCATAGCAGGAGCGCTATTGCCAAGGCCTGTCCTCATAGTCATTATTAATCCACTAATTAAAAGAAATATTGGGGCAATAAGCATTAATGAAGCATTTAGTTTTATTCCAACAGCCAAGGCGCTCGCCATAGTTTTTGTTAATGCCTGGAAGGCTCCCCTGGCTCCCCTCACAATTCCCAAATATGAAGTCATTCTGATAATTAATTGTTGAATCATAGGAATTGATTCGCTTAAACCAGCAGCCATTCTGAGCTTAGACACTGCTTCTAGAGATTTTGAAACAGCAACCATTCTTGTTCCATGACTGCTAAACAAGCTCATTGAAACTAAAGTAGTTTTTAAAATTTTATAAAATTTATTCATTCCTGTAAACAACAAGAATGACCAAATCTTGATGACTTTGCTATTGGCTAATGATGCCATCAACTGAGCAACAGCAGCACCGACATCCTGTTTTATAGCCGTGCCAAGCATTCTCATTAAGAATATTGATTCAACCAAATTTTTCTTTAAAGATTCACCAAGCTTTTTACTAACTCCATCTAAAAATCTATATGATGATGCAAGTGCCCCAGTAGCTGTTTTTAGAGCAACTATTTTACCAAAAATCTTGCCGATTGCTGCTACAACTTCACTCATTGCATCAACACCAGATTTTGCAGCTGATTTAAATGCTAAGGCATACAGTGCTACAAACCTAGTAACGGCTGCCATTCCAAGTTTGGAACCTGCATGGAAACCTTTAGATATGCCTAATTTAATTAAATCAGTAATTTTACTCATTGCCGGTTTTGCTTTAGCAACAGCTGCCGTCATTGCTGCTGCAATAGGACCAACTGGTGTTGCTGGAGTGTATGGAGTCGGAAGCTTATAACCTGTTAATCTGGCTAGGCGCTCTCTTCTTTCAGGTGAAAGTGGGGAGCCTTTCTTTTCCTCCATTCTTCTTTTCACTTCCAAGAATCTGGCTCTTGCCTTTGCTCTCTCCACAAGTGGATCGTCTGATGGAATTAGCGTTGCTCTTGCTTTTGCCAATCTTGCTGCATCACGAGCTCTATCCGCCATTGTTATTTTTAATTTGTCAGCTGATATTATCTTTCCTTGAAAAATGTTTGGACCTTGAAAGAAGTTTGGTCCTTTAAAGAAATTAGCAAGTGATTTGTCAAAACTTATTGCAACTTCATCAAGTTTTTTAATAACACCGCCCATCCCACTTCCAGCAGCGGCGGCTGCGGCACCGGCACCGCCACCCCCTCTTGGAGTCATTCGTACTTTACGAGATCTTGCACCGCTAGGACCAGTAGTTGTGTCGGTAGATATTGGTTCACCAGTAGGAGTCGGATAAAAAGGTGTGGGGGTGGCAGAAGGTACAGTTTTTGCTTTAGAAGGCTTAGTCGGCTTCATTGATTCAGTTAAAGCTTTAGTTTTTCTTGCTAATTTATCCGTTTCTTTTTTTACAGTTTCTAATTTTTTAGCCAAATCAGCTTTTGCTTCAGATAAATTTTTTGTCTGCTTTCTTCCAGCATTCTCAGCATGTGTTTGAGCAGATATAACTTTTTCTTTTGCTTTTTCCAAATTATTTAATTTTTTAGTTAGTTCATTTCGTTGAGCAATTACCGCCTGTCCAGCTTCGCTACTTACCTGCTCCGCTGTCATTGCCGCTATTTGAGCATCAATAGCTGCAAGTTGTTTAACCTTTTGCGCCCCCAGCATTTCTGTAATTTTCGTATCAATTGTTGAAGCGGTTACGGATTGTAATGTTTTAGCAGCTTTTGTTTTTGAAGCTATTGTTTCTTTTGTGGTTGTTGAAGTTTTTACTTCTTCAGCAACAGTCCCCGCAGTCGTAGCTTCTGCGCTTTTAGCAGTTGCTACAGTTTTTGATTCTTCTGCTTTTGTTAAAGCCTTAGTAGCCGTTGTTTCTTCCTTGGTAGCAGTAGTACTTTCAATAACAGCATCACTCTTTGTCTTAATTGGTTTTTCAATAATTGGTTTTGATTCTGAATCAAAAGGTTTGGCAGGAGCCAGCAACCCTTTTTCACCACCCCTTGATCGCTGTAGTCTGCTTATCAATCCGTCTTCACCAAGCAATGAAGCTTTTACTTTAGGAGCTTTATTACCAGCTTTTAAAACCCCTTTCTGTTCTAAATCGTTTATACCAACAGAAGCTGCTGCAATCATGTCCGTAACTATTGCTTGAAGAGCTACACTTAAATCATCACCTTGTTGAACAAATTTATTTAATGCTCCTTTAAAAAATGTTAACGCATTTGCCCCTGCTTTTCTTGTAGCTTTCTGCCCTGACATTGTTGCATATGTGGCCCCTTGAGATACAGCTGAGTTGTAATCTTGAACAATTGTATTAGTAATTGCAGACAGGGCTGATTCAACTCTTTTAAGAGTTGCTGGGTCAACCGGCATTTTAAGTAATTGCAAAGCTTTCTTTGATGCTGCGCCAGCACCTAATGGTTGAGTTTTTAACAAAGCATTTGATATATCCTTAATCAACATTTTCTTGTGAGCACCAAGGCTTACTGGCAATTGTTTTGATATATTTGCAATCGTATTTTCTATTAAAGTTTGATAAGTTTCTTTCACTCCTGAAACAACGGCACCAGCTCCTTTGTTAACAAAAGCAATGTTTCTGCGAACTATTCCCGGCATCCTCAAGCCTGGGCGAGAAGCTGGATCGGCTTGGAATGGGTCCATAGATGGCAAGCCCATGGGTATAACTGGAGTTTTACGTTTTAATATACTTGTGATACCTTGTACGGTGCTAACAAGTTGTTTTGCTTTATAGTCAGCCGCTATGTCTGCATTTGTAATAGCAAGACCTACTTTACGCCATGCATCGGCAGCTTTTTGTCGTAATTTTAATTTTGCAGGAGTTATGTCTTTTTTCATTGCTGTTAATTCACTAACAAAACGCGCTCCACTTTCCCCCATATCTTTGTATTGTTTTGCAACAGCTTCAACAACTGCTTTATTTTTAAGAAGGGCTACTTCTCTTGCGGGATCATAATCAATAGATAGCGGATTAAGAGGAGCCATGTTAAGTTGTCGGGCTGCCATCTGAGAAATAATTGTTTTTCTATTTTTCGCTAGTTGTTTTGCAACAGCTGGGTCATTAGCAGATTTGTTACCAAAATTTTGACGTTGTAGCATACCCTTTGCTTGTCTTTCAATATCTGCTTTGACAGCCTTATCGGTTGAAGCCATAATTTTTTGAACATTTTCTTCAAGTAATAAATCATGCAAAACTTTTACTTTTTTAAATTCTGAATTTGCACCTATGTTTTTTGTAGCTTTTATAAAATTTTTATTATAATCTTTTACTTGACTAGGCTGATTTTGTGTTATTGAACTGCCGGGAAAATTCTCGTTTTGAAAACTTAAAAGATCAGATGTGGCCTGAGATGCTGGAATTGCAGTCGCAAAAGCAGGGCCTGCTCCATCAACACCGAACATATTATAAGCCGCTCTCAATTCCCTTTCCATCCTTCTAACAGTTGCCTTTTGCATCTCAATAGATTTCTTAAGTTTCTGAGGGGCTTGAGCTCCAAGTTTGCCAAAATCACTAACTTGATTTTCCAATTCAGAAAGCTTGGATTTAGCAGAATTTAAATTATTCTTGATCGCTTCTATTTGAGATCTTGTTTTAGATGGCCCACCATATATTTCCTCAACACCTGGCGGTGGATACATTGATGCCTCTACTTTTGCAGCAGTAGCCCTCATTGCTTCTTTTGCTACTTTAATAGCTTTGGTGTCTCTCTTTATTGCTGATTTAGATCCAGTTTTAACTGTAGATGTGGATTCTGCATTGGCTAACTGCGAAAGCAATCGGAGAACAAGATTATCTTGTCCAGCTACACGGGCTGCATTGGGATTAACTTTAGGATTAAGTTGATCCGTAAAAAGAGTACGGAATATTTTAAAAAATGGGTCAGTTGGTTTATTCAAAGCTCTTTCTTTGCCAAGAGGTTTGAAAATAGCCCTTGAATTTCTTCTGCTTATTGTACCAAAAGGATTTTTTGCTTGTTTGTCAAATTGTTTTTGAAGAGCATTGAAAAATGCATTTTTTTCTTTTACAGTTGATTCTATTTCTTTATCAATGCCTCTTATAAATTCAAAGTCTTTTGGTATTTGGACTTTGGCTTTGTCAAAAAAATTTTTAATTTCTTTGTAACTTATTGTAACCTTTTTAGGTGGAGCTCTTGAACCTACAGCCCCAGCTTTAACTGCTGCTTTTTTAATTTCCTCAGCACCTTTACCTACTATTCCAGGGGCTTTTGAAAGATCTTTAACCGCCTCTTCAGTTGCTGCTGCTGTAGCGGCAACGGTGCTTTCCACTTTCTCAACTGCTCCCGCAACCGCTCCTGTAGTTGTTCCTAAAGCTCCAGTTATTGCAGCACCAATTCCTGAAAATATTGAAGCTATAGCTGAACCAGCCGAGCCTGTTGGTGCTATTCTTGGTTTGGGAAGATCTGCAAAAGTTACACCTTTGGAAACACCAGGGGTGACAAAGCTTGGTAATTTAGGACCGTAGATTGGTCTTGTGTCCGTTGGTGTTCCGCCCGACTTGGGAGTTTTTGGAGTGCGTGGTCCAGAACCAGTACTGCCTGGTCCAGCAGTGTTGCCTCCAAATCTATTTCCAAGAAATGTATTATTTTGAAAGACAGATCCTTTTATACCTTTTGTTATTTTATCCGCCGTAGCAGTTGTTGTTTTATCAACAGCTTTTGCAGCTTTATCCGCAGCTTTTGCTGAAGCTTTAGTAGATTTTTTAGCCTCGTCTGTTATTCCAAGCATTGATTTAATTAAAGATGTTGTGTCAGTCAACCCAGTTTTGGAAGCTTTGCTTAAAATACCTTTTGCAGATTTAGTGTCTGTTGGACCAACAAGACCTTTGTTTGCTAACAATTCTTTTAACGATTGTGAAATAAATGTGCTTTCTTCGGTTGGCAC
>Ga0222712_10002019_pt1 | contig 23996 bp, 17 predicted proteins | sample C33_657DmetaG_FD_165043 | JGI IMG/M metagenome (GOLD analysis project Ga0222712, IMG submission 165043) | Estuarine water microbial communities from San Francisco Bay, California, United States - C33_657D | ecosystem: Environmental > Aquatic > Marine > Unclassified | place: USA: California... | reverse complement strand
AGAACGAGAGCGAGAACGAGAACGAGAGCGAGGACGAACGACGACGACGTCGACGAGGACGACGACGACGAACGGGCGAAGGACGAGCGAACGCGCCGTTCGTGCGTCGTTTAAGGATGACGGTTCGGATTCCAAGCGACGTTCACGCGCGCCGAGCTGAGGGCAAAGGAGTTCGCGCGATGTCTTCAACAGTCACGCGCGCGCGCGCGCGCGCGAGGTCGTCGATGAGCGCGCGCGCGTTCGCGAGCTCGACTCGCACGGAGCGCACGCGAGCGTCGGCGGAGGTTTTGATTTCGCAGACGCGAGCGTCGGCGCGAGCGGCGCGGCGTTCTTCTTGGACGAGCAAGCGCTCGACGCGAGCGAGCCGGGCGGTCGTGCCCTCGGCGTGGGCGCGGATGAGAGTCATCTGGCGCTCTCGTCGATTGACGTCGATGAGTTTGGCGGCCATGGCGTCGCGTTCGAGAGCGAGCGCGCGCGTCGCGCGGCGCAACGTCGCTCGCTCGTCGGCGAAGCGCTCGGCGTCTGGGAGGGCGTGAACCTGATGAGCGCGCTCCGAGGGCGAGTCCGATTCTTCTTCTTTGGACATCAACTCCACGAGCGCGCGGTGCAAGTCTTCTTGCAACGCGAAATTCTCCCGCCCGAGGCGCTCGATCTCGTCGTCGTACGACGCAAAGACGCCGAGCCAACGATCGGGGACGTCGCTTCGTAACTGTCGGCACCGCTCGCGCCATCCCATGAGCTCTAAGCGTGCATTTTCTAACGCCAATTCATGCTCGGTCTCGCGCGCGAGCAGAGTGGCTTCGGCGGCGCGCGCGCGAGATTCGGCGAGCGCTCGCCCGCGCTGCTCGTCGCGTAAGAACCTTCCGAGCGTCTCGCGATCATCCCGCGCCACCGAAGGCGGCGCACGGGACGCGTTCGTCGTGTCCGGACGACGCGTAGATGCGATATCGTCCAAATGCGATGCGCGCGCGGTCGATGGACGCCGGACAGCGATGCGACGCGCGAGCTCGCGTAAGTCGACGACGCCGCCGCCGTCGTCGCGCGAGCTTTTTACCGATACTTCACCCGCCGAGGACAGCGAGAGGAACGACGCGTAGAGAGCGTCGAACTCGCGGTGGGCATCGGATGTGACGGTCATTCGTCGATCATCGGTCGCGTTTCGCGCGCGCGAGCCGCCGCCGACGTATGACGTAGAACGCGCGCTCTCGCCCGTTGGAATCATTCTCTAACCAAGAGTGTAAGTTACATCGCTAAGTTACATGTGGTCTAATACCAATACCTTGTCGCGCGATCGCACGCGCTAACTCTTCGAATACGTCGCCATCCAGATACAAAAATGTAAATACGCGACGAACATCCCCAACAGCGCCCCGACGACGACTTGTATCGGCGTGTGTCCCAGCGTGTCCCTCAGCGGTCGACTATCCGTCAGCGGGTGATCCCTAGGAAGCTCCACGATGAGCTGGTTGAGCACTTCCGCCTGGCGACCGGCGTGTAATCGTACGCCCGTGGCGTCGTACATCACCTACGCGTTCGCGCGTCGTCAGTCTCGCCCTCTCGCTCGCCCTCTCGCTCGCTCGCTCGCGCGCTCGTCCTCCTCTCCATTCCCTCATTCATTTCTTACGCACCACTAACGAAAACACCAAGCACAGGGCAAATATGCTCGAATTCATCCCTTCTTTCAACCCGATCGACGTGCACAACCCGATGACGAGCGCGGTGTGCGAGCTCGGCATCCCACCGCTCCCAACCAATCGTTGGTAATCGATCTTCCCCGTGGCGTGGTAGTGCGTGAACACTTTGGCGATTTGCGCGAACGCGAAGGACAACAGCGCGGCGATTAACGCCGGGGAGGACACCACCGCGGGGATGTGCGCGATGGAGTGCGCCATCGCGTTTGCGCGAGATGTGGGGAAGCGCGTCGCGCGCGCGCGCGAGGACGACGACGACGTCGAAGGCGGATCGGCGAGGGATGTGGTCCGTTTTACGTGGGCGCTGTATGACGATTCGTTGACTCATAACGAGTGTGATTTTCAAACCACGACGCGCGCGCGCGTCCCATGGTGCGGAAGTTTCGCGCGCACAAGATATAGTACATAAACGCACCTGAGTACGAGTCGAATGACCGAGAACTGTGACGGAAAAAGAAACGACCAAACGACCGCGTGGGCGTTTTCGAGCGTTTCGCGCGTTTCGTGAACGCGCGCGCGCGCGCGAGGCGTTTGGAACGGGATTCAGCGCGCGCCGCGCGCGACGCGACGCGAGAAAAGGATGTTAAACGCGAGGGACATGGATGAAACGTCTCGCGCGGTGGTGGAATCGTTTCGCGCGCAGACGGGGTTTCGCGTCGAGGACGTGGACGCGAGCGTAGTGGCGCACGCGGTCGCGCGAGCGAAGAAGATTGGGAACGAGCATTTTTCCGCCAAGGCGTACGATGAGGCGATCAAAGCGTACACGACCGCGATCGCGGGGTGTGGGACGGATAAGAGTTTGTATTCGAATCGTTCGGCGGCGGCGCTCGCGATGGGGTATTACGAAGACGCGTTGCGCGACGCGGCCAAGTGCGTGGAGCTCGACGAGACGTGGGCAAAAGGGTACTATAGACTCGGATGCGCGCTTATGGCTGTGTTTGAGAGCGGAAAGGCGGTATTGGCATTTCAAGAAGGTTTAAAATGGTCGCCTGACAGCGCGGATATCAAGGAGAGACTCGAAATTGCGCGCGAACGCTACGAGGATGAACGCGAACGAATGAGTGCAGAAACCAAAGCAGCGAGGCGAGACTTTGCGCTCAAACTTCGAGACGCTCGCGCGGATGATCGTAAAACGGAGATGGAAAATCAGTGGAAGCAAACACTTGGAGGGCCAGAGTGGGATTTGGACGATTACGAATGGCGACCGACGTTTATTCCTCAGATGTGCATGCGAAAACTCGACGCCGCTCGATTCGAGATGGACCCGGGACGGTTAAACATGATTTCGTACGCGCAATCGTTGGCGGATCTCGGAGCGCCGAAGAAGGCATTGAAAGTTCTCGAAGACGACGTGCGAGTTGCAGCATATAGGGATGCCATAGAGCTCACTGTGAGTGATTTTGAAGGTGGCGCGCCGAGTTCAGCGTTGGTGCTCAGCGCTGGAGGCGGCGTCTTGCCTATGATCACCGCTCGAGCGGGAGTGACGAAAGTTCTGACCGTCGAACGAAATAAGTTTTTATACCGCATGGGTAAGCAAGTATTGAAGTCAAATGCGGGTAAGTTTGCAAAAGACACGATTCAGATGCTAGACCAAAAGCTCGAGACGTGTTCGCTGGTGTCATCAATTGCTGAGCCCGAAAACTCGATCAAGAAACCTCAAACCGTGCCGCAACCGTCAGAGCTCATAGTGACCGACTTGTTCGACCATGCTGTGTTTGGTCTTGGGCTGCTTCGAGCGATCGATCATGTTGGAGAGCACAAACTTGCGACACCAAATGCGCGAGTGATACCGTCGCGTGTGCGCATCATGGCGCAGCTCATCGAACTTCGTTTGGATCAAATAAGTGGATTCGATTTGACCGCACTCAACGCGTATCGCTGGCATCCTCAGGCGGCGAAACAAGATTTGTATTCTGAGCCGCATCACGTACTCTCTGATCCTTTTGAAGTGACGGACTTGAACATTCAAGACCGTCTGACGGCGGCTTTACGAGGCGACAGTAGCTCGAAGGCTGGCGCCATGGAGCAAGATGATTTCGTGCACGTCAAATCGATTAAGGATGGTATTTGGAATGCCGTGGCATTCTGGTTTGAGTGCGAGCTGTGTGATGGAGTTGAGCTAAAGAGTTATGACGTCGATGGCGATAGGAGCGCCGCGGCGAGCTCGTGGGGCGCTGCTGTGCAATACTTGGACGAAATTCCCATCAAACTCGGTGATGACGTTGAAGTTCGCGTTCGACGCGAAACCGATCGAATTCACTTCACGTCGACACCTCCACAGACTCGACCGCGACATGCGAACATACGAAGCTGGCACTATGACATGTTGAATGACTCATCTCGCAACGCGGCGTATGAAAAAGCCATCAAGCGCGCCATCTTGAAGCGAAAAGAAATGAATCTGAAGAGCGAAGTTCTAGACGTTGGGGCGGGAAGCGGTTTACTATCGATGTTCGCTATGCGCGCTGGCGCAGAACACGTATATGCCGCCGAAATGAGCGGTCATATGTGCGATGCTGGTGAGGAGACTGTTTGTATGAATGGCTACGGGACAAAGATTATGTTTCTCAATCGCGATGCTCGGCGACTGTTCACCAAGGAGTCCGAAGGATTGATCAAGCACGGACTAAAACCAGATGGTAATTACCCTGAGATGGAACGTAAGGCTAATGTATTGGTCTACGAAGTGTTCGACAGCGGTTTAATCGGTGAGGGCGCATTCCACATCGTCGGCATGGCCAAGCACAGGCTACTCGCCCCCGACGCGACCATGATTCCGTGTGCGGCGAGCGTGTACGCGCAACCGATTCAGATTCGTACTGAAGAGGTCTCTGGGTTCGACTGCTCGCAGGCGAATCGCTGGCGATGGCGTAACGATTATGAAGGTATCAACCTCGAGCTCTGCCCAGAGAAATGGAAGCCGCTTGCGCCATTCAAGGAAGTCTTTGATTTTGACTTTCACAAGTACATGGAGAACCTTGCGCCTGCGAATGTGACGCTCGACTTTGAGATAGATACCGACGGTATATTTAATGCCGTTGCGTTCTGGTTCAAGCTTCAGTTAGACGATGAGACCGAGCTCACGACTTCGCCATACGTTGGCTCGCGCAAAGGTAAGACTTGGCAACAAGCGGTGCAATACGTCGAGGAACTCAGAGTTTGCGCTGGAGACAAAATGCCTCTCATCGCTTCGCACGATACATACGGTATAAAATTTGAGTTCAATGATGCCGAGTTGAAAAATAGGGCGGCGGCGAGAACCGGCGTTCCGGCGTGGGATCCCTCGTGGCACGTCGCGCACGAGGCGCTGAATGAGGTCTCAAGCGAGCTCACCAGGGCGGTGATGCAGAACCCGATGTCGTACCGCATCGCCGCAGAAACCGCAGTAGCACTAGGAAGTCGACCCCAAGACTTCAACATCGACGCCGACGAAGGCGCGGAGTACTGCCTGCGTTTTATGTCATAGGTGGGAATTATATTGCAAACTAAAAGCGCTAAACTTTCACACCAACCTGTTGTTTTCGCTAAAATATAAAACCACGCGACGCTCGCGTGGTAACGCTGGTTCAAAAGAATTGTCTACGCAACAACCATGTTGTTCGCCTTAGCGAAGCGAGCCTTCTCCTTCTTGGCAGCATCGGCGCTCATCTTCGCGAGCTTACTTTCCTTCCACTTTGGAACGTAGAGCGGCTTGGGACCCTTCGCCGCACGCTTGTCCTTGATAACCGGTGCCGCACCGTTAGCCTTCAACCATGTCTTACGCTCCGGATCCGCATCCTTGTAAGACAAGGACATCAAATCCAAACCAGCACGCTTCGCCATTTCCTCTAAACCAAGCTTATTTAACGTCTTCATCGCGTTGGCAGAGATGCGAAGGCGCACGTAGCGCTTTTGCTCGGGCCAGTACACGTACTTGTACTGCTCGTCGTAAAAAGTAAAATCAATCGTCAGTCTCGAGATCATTGTTATCCCCGGCATCAAAATGTTCGAATCACGCTCGAATCACCACCATCGTAGTCTCTCAACCTCCGTCGCGCTCGCGAGAACAGTCGTCGCGTCTTCAGGGTCTAGGGTTGCCTCCCCCCTTCGCTTCGCCGGTGCGCACCTGCAAGTTCGGTTGCTGCAAAATCTTCGTGCGAATGTGCGAGAACGAAAGTTGAATCGCATTATTCGCCTTCTTCCCCGTCAACATGCACTTGCGCCCGCTCATCCCGTGCAAGTCTGCGCGCGAAATCAAACACGCGGTCAGTCTCGTGTCCCCAACGATCGCAAAACCATTCGCATCGCCGTCGAGGAATCCCCCAACCCCTCGTCGTCCGCGATGAAACGCGAGAAAATATTCCTTCACTTATCGCTCGCGCGCGCGCGCGCGCGTCCCTCGCGCGCTCGCCCTTCGCGCGCCCGGGATAACCCCCAATCGCTCGCCGCTCGACGTCGCCACGCACTTTCAATCACGACCGCGTGACGCGCTCGCGGCGCCGCGACGCCGCGCGCGACGGACATCGCGCGAAATCGCGACGTGAAATCATTCGAGACGAACGCGTTCGTCTTCGACACGTTCATCGCGATCGACGTCGAGGAAAACATCGTCGACGTCTGTCGACGCGCGCGCGCGCGCGAGGACGACGAAGCCCTAGACCTGGCGCGTGTGTGCACGGTCGGTTGCCCGCACCCACGCGTCCGATGGGCGCTTCCCGCGCGCGCGCGAAATAGTATTCACGAGCGCTTCACTATGCGTTCAGTTTTCTCGTCCTGCGCGAGCGCGCGCGCGCGTTCGCGCTCGCACTCGCGTTCATCGGCGTTCATCGCGTCGACTACGGGATCGTTCGCCCTTTCGCGGCGTCGTCGTCGCGCGCGCGCGCGCGCGCGCGTCGTCGTCACATCGCGCGCGATGGATGCGTCGCGCGATGGCATATCGAAACTCATGACCGCGGAAAAAGAAGCGCAAGCCATCGTGAGCGCGGCGCGCGAAGGTGCGAGGGGACGCCGAGGACGGTGACGTCGCGTAGGGACTGACCGCGCGCGTTCGCGAGGGCAGAGAAAACGACGCGATTGCGACAGGCGGTGGAGGAGGCGAAAGGGGAGATCGCGGCGTATCGCGCGATGCGCGAACAGACGTACGCGCAAATGCTCGCGGAGGTGCGTTTTGAGTGAAGACGAGGGCGAGGGGGGAGGGGCGAGGGGAGAGGCGAGGCGAGCGCGGCGGGTGGGAACCGGATGACTGACGAGAACGGCGACGGGCGACGGGCGCAGCAAACTGGGACGAAAGCGGAGGCCGAATCGAAATTGAAAGCAGAGTATGAGGCCGAAATGGAGAAACTTGAAAAGCAAATTAGCGCGAGTAAAGGGAAAGTCATCGGTGATTTGGTGTCGCGCGTCACTCGAGTGTGAATGAAAGTTCACACGTGCAATAGAAAATAGACTCACATAGCGCACGTAATTACGTTTGCAAAGAAGCGGTTTTTTTACTGTTACATTTATACGTTGAATCTACAGTCATAAGATGGGGTACGGTACGACGTAGTCCGACTGTGGGCTACTGCGGCGGCGTTGAAAAACACGGCGAAAGCGAAAGCGTGCGGGTCAGCTATTTTGATAGCTCGACAGTTCAAATCAAGCTGAATAATCGATTGGACGTTATTCCTTGCCATGGGCAGACGTAATGTCATGAATGCTCGATCGCCTCTTGTTGTCCTTCTTGTTCATGCTATTGAGCCGAATGAAGTATTTTTGAGCGTGCGAAGCCACTTGCGTGGGCGTACGAGAGATGACAAAGTTTCTGCTGATGCTTCGCCAGTCGCCTTTGCCAAATTTGGCAAGACCGAGAAGGAACAGGCGGTGTTCTTCTTCGGTCCAAGGAACGCCTTTACGACGCTCTTGTTCGCCGGACTTAGCCGATGGCGCAGCCTTGGACTTCTTTGAAGGCGGCGCCGGTGGAGACATGTCGCGCGGCGTGGAGGGCGCCGACATGGCGGGCACCTTCATCGATTTTTGAGCCGGCGCAAAGTTGAACGAGATCTCAGCCGTGACGCGATCATCATCGTCGTCGTAGCAAGGCAGCGGCACGAGTCCTGCTTCAATATTCCGCACGTCCTCCTCCAATTTAGAAAAGTGACTTCTGATATCGTGCACACTTTTTTGTGGAATTTGTTCTTGAAGTTGCACCCAATAATCATCCCCCATCGGCCAAGACCCTTCGTACGACGCTAGCGAACCCTCAAAGAACTTATCTTCATCAAAAGACCAACTCACTTGATCCGTACCCATGATCCCAAGATGCGAAAACGAACCCGACTTGCGCATACCGACGAAATCATTCAAATACCCAAAGTCCAACGTCGACGCCATCGCTCGCGTCTCGCGCTCTCTCTCTCTCCTCCTCCTCTCGTTTCCCTTTCGACTCGCGCGAATTCACCGCACTCGTCTCCGATCTCTAGAGTTATTCAATATCAATCGTCACCTCAACGACGTCTTTCCGATCCGCCTGCGCGTCGTCGCGTTTCCGTCAGTCCCTAAGCGCCGTCTCGTTCGCGAGCCATAAATATCCAATCTCCCATACTGAATACCCATACCCCACGCCCACGCGCGACATTCCACGGTCACCGTCGCTCGGCGCAGGGGAACCGCCCGCGGTCGACCTCGCGCGCGCCCGTTCGCGCCCGTTCGCGCCGCCCCGACGCGCGCTCGACGCCGTCGACGCCGCGTGCGTCGAAAACGATCGACAAACTTTTCGTCCTATCCGTCGCTTTCGTCCTCCTCGCCTGCGCGTCGTCGCATCGCGCTCGCGATGCGTTTGGACGCGCGCGTCCAAACGCGCGTCCTCGTTCGCATCGCGAGCGAACACCAAACCCATCGCGTCGCGTTCGCGCGCGCGCGCGACGTACCGAAGTGTGACGCCAACGCGCGATGCGTGAGTGTTCGCGTTCGTCGTTCGTGTGATCGCCGGTCGACGCCACGTCTGCGCGCGCGTGAGCGACCGTGCGCGCGACGAGCGCGATGTGGAGCGATCGCGCGTCCGTGGCCCTCGTTCGGGGTTTCGCCCCGAGAGCGTCGTCCGTCGACGGAGGGCCACGGCGTGGTCGCGTCGTGGGGGCGTATCAAGGGGGGGCGAAAGACGAATTGCGATTCAAGAACACACCGCGAGATCTCGCGCGAGATCTCGCGCGAGATCTCGCGGATGACGACGTGCGTGACGAGTCGTGAGTCGCGAACGCCCGGCGAGATCTCGCGCGAGATCTCGCGCGCGCGCGCGAGGAGTGGGGGGGGGAAGTGACGAGTCGTCATTCGAGGACGAGAGGCGCGGCCAGGCGTGGGCCACGTCAGCCGCGCGCGCGCGCGCGCGCGGCGTCGACGTCTCGGACGCGATGCGGCGTCGACGCGACGAGTGAAAATGCGTGCGTAATTATTAAACAGTACAACGTACAGAATTGGGGGTATGGGAGTGAACGCGATGACGCGGCGGCGAGAGGACGACGGAGGCGCGCCGGTCGGTTTCGCGACGAACGCGAACGCTCGGCGGCGGACGAATCAGATGGACTTGACCGCCGCTTGCGCGGCGGCTAAGCGCGCGATGAGCACGCGGAACGGCGAGCATGAGACGTAATCAAGACCAGCTTCGTGGAAAAATTCCACGGAGAGCGGATCACCGCCGTGTTCGCCGCAGACGCCGACCTTGGCGACGGTGGATTTAGGCGCCGAGCGCGCAGATTTCACCGTCATGGTTACCAGCTTACCGACGCCGTCGCGGTCGATGACTTGGAACGGATCGTGCTTCAAGATGCCTCTTTCGATATAGGTTGGCAAGAACTTACCGACGTCATCGCGAGAGAAACCAAAAGTCATTTGAGTCAAGTCGTTGGTGCCAAAGGAGAAGAATTCGGCGTGTTGCGAGATTTCATCGGCGAGCAGAGCGGCGCGAGGAATTTCAATCATCGTTCCCACGCGATATTTAATCTCCATTCCGCGTTCGGCGAACACTTGGCTCGCGATCGAGCGCACGAGAGCGCTTTGATGCTTTAATTCTTCCACGGTACCGACGAGGGGCACCATTATTTCTGGAACCGGGTCAAAGCCTTCTTTCTTGGCGTCGCACGCCGCCTCAAAAATCGCCCGCGCTTGCATACGCGCAATCTCTGGGTACGTGATCGCCAACCGGCAGCCGCGGAAGCCCAACATCGGGTTCACTTCTTCCATTTTTTTTATGCAGTCGATGATGAACTCTTCACTTTCGCCCGTATCGGCGCTCAAGAGCTCGCAGACCTCATCTAGACCGCCATCGGGCAGAAATTCGTGGAGCGGCGGGTCAAGCAAACGCACAGTGACTGGCAACCCGCTCATGGCTTTGAAAATCCCCGTGAAATCATCGCGTTGGTACGGCATCAAATCATCCAACGCGGCTTGACGCGTCGACGTGTCCTTCGCCATTATCATCCGACGAACGGCGCGAATGCGATCGCCTGTGCCAAAGAACATGTGCTCGGTGCGCACTAACCCGATGCCCTGTGCTCCGTTTGAGCGCGCCACGGCAGCGTCCTCGGGCGTGTCCGCATTCGCCAACACGCGCATCGTTCGGAAACGGTCTACCCAAGACATGAAGAGTTCTAAATTTTCACTCTTCGTCGATTGCGCGAGTTCCGCAGCGCCTCGAATGACTTCACCAGTGGTTCCGTTTAAAGATATCCAGTCGTTTTCAGCCAATGTGACGCCGCCGAGCGTAAACGTGCGAGCATCTTCGTCGATGGAAATATCTCCGCAGCCAGAAACGCAAGTTTTGCCCCATCCGCGAGCGACGACGGCGGCATGTGAGGTCATACCACCGCGAGCGGTTAAGATGCCTTCAGCGGCGTTCATGCCACCAATGTCTTCAGGAGACGTTTCGACGCGCACTAAAATCACCTTCCGTCCGGCGGCTTTGGCGGCTTCAGCGTCTTCAGTGGAGAAGACTATTTGACCAACGGCGGCGCCGGGTGAGGCAGGCAATCCAAAGCCAATGACGTCCTTCTTGTACGCGACTTCATCCTTGAACTGCGGGTGCAACAACTGATCGATATGCGTCGGCTCGACGAGTGTGATGGCTTGCTTCTCCGACACCACGCCTTGCTTGACCAAGTCGACAGCGATTTGCACAGCAGCTGCTCCGGTTCGCTTGCCCGCTCGGCATTGCAACATGAAGAGTTTGGATTCTTGCACGGTGAACTCGATGTCCTGCATGTCCGCGTACTCGGCTTCGAGAATTCGGGTGTTGCGGACGAGATCGGCATAGGCTTCAGGGAGTGCGGAGGCCATGGTGGAGATATCCGCGGGAGTGCGAATGCCGGCGACGACGTCCTCACCCTGAGCATTGACGAGATACTCGCCGTACATTTTGTCCTCACCAGTAGATGGATTGCGAGTGAACAGTACGCCGGTGCCTGACGTAGATCCCATGTTTCCGAACACCATGGCTTGGATGTTCACCGCCGTGCCTTTCAAACCGGTGATTTGATTGATAGACATGTACTTTTTCGCCCGGTCGCTTTGCCATGAATCAAACACTGCATGCGTGGCCAATCGCATTTGCTCGAACGGATCTTGCGGGAAAGTCAGCTTTTCCGAAGCGTAGATATCCTTGTACGTTTGGCACAGCGCAATCAAGTTCGCTTCGGTCAAATCTTCATCGCGGTCGACGCCAGAAGATTTCTTGAGCGCTTCCAAAGCGTGCTCAAATTTATCGTGGGAAATGCCCATGACGACCGCGCCGTACATGTCCAAAAATCGTCTGTACGAATCGTACGCGAATCGCCCGCCCGATTTCTTCGCCAAACCAACGACGACGGTGTCATTCAATCCTAGATTAAGAATTGTGTCCATCATCCCAGGCATGCTCACCGCCGCCCCAGAGCGCACCGATACCAACACTGGCCTCTCCGCCGAACCAAAGCCCCCCTGCATGGCGCTTTCGATGTGCTTCACCCCTTCGAGCATCTCTTCCCAAGCCCGCTCGGGAATCGAGCCGTTATTGTCGTGGTACGCCGCGCACGTCGCCGTGGTGACCGTAAACCCTGGCGGGACGCTCAATCCAATCTTGGACATTTCCGCCAAATTAGAGCCTTTACCGCCGAGCTCAAGCTTCATGGACTTGTCGCCCTCCGCGATGCCGTTACCAAACTTATACACGCACTTTCCGCTCGTATCGTTCGCTTTCCCATCGCGAGATGCGGTAAATCCACGTTCATAGTCATCCGCAGTCTTCGTCGCCGACGTATTCTCAGAAATCGCTCCGAAAACGGGCGAGACCCGGCGCGCGCCGCTCGCGCCGCTCGCGCGCCGAGCCCGCCTCGCGATGAGCCCCTTGGCCGCGAACTTCGCGTCCGCACACGCATTTCCGCGCGCACCGCCTTCACAGGACCGCGTGACATGCATTTTAAACGCCCTATCCGCGCGTTTCGCGAACGCGCGCGCGTCCGTGCGCGCGTTCGCGGACCTCCAAGGGGTCGTTAACGTCGGTCGGCCCCCAAGCATCATCATCGAACACGCGAACCGTCACGTGAGAACTTTGCGCTCGTTTCGACGCGCTGGCGTTTGAAAACGCTTGGAAACGATGAACGATTATTTCAACTTCGCTTTGAATCGTCACGAGCGCGATCGATAGCGCGGGCGTGGCGAAGTGTCGAGCGCGCGCGCGATTAATCCAACGCACCGACCCTCATTGAGGCACCCTGGCACCCTGGCACCCTGGCACTCCGGCACCCCCCTATTTTACGCCCATGAACACCCATGAGTGCGAGCGAACACCCGGAAAGCGAACTCCGAGATGGGCGACGCACCGGCGTTCGTGACGGTTGTCGACGAGGCGACGCGCCGTTCGACGCGTCGTCGACGCGCGTCTGAGCGAGTGCGATGGTATCTACGTGCGCTACTATTTCACAATCGCCTCGCGCGCGCGGGGGCGGGCGCGAGATTTCTAAGCCTACGGATGCCGGCGGCGGCTCGAACGCGAACGCGAACGCTACGCTTTCCGCCCTCGACACACGAGATAAATCTCCTTCGACTCGCTTCGACTCGCTTTGGGTTTGTACCAACTGATTTTATCGAATCGACTTTTGCTCGCCGCGGTGAGTTCCTCGACGGAGCCACCGCCTTCGAGAATTTTCACGATTAAAGCGCCCGCCGGTCGCAACGCGCCCTCCGCGGCGGTCGAGCCCAACGCCATCGTCACCGCGCACCCGGCTAAGTCGAGGCTCACCGCGGCGTCAACGCTTGAGATTCCTGTCGTGCTCGCCATCATGTCCGACAGCACGACATCGAAGGAGTGCACGCCTCCGATGTCCGACAAGCGCGCGTCCCGAATGTCTTGAGCTAACGTCCTCGCTCGACTCGCGTCGACGTAACGCAAGCCCGCGACTTGGACCTCGGTCAAGTCGACGCCGACGACGTGCGTCATTTTATGTGCCACCTTGTGTATGACTTGCATCCAGGCACCCGGGGCGCATCCGAGGTCGAGGACTCGAGCGCTCGGCGGCAGGCGTCGCAAAACGTGAAACTTGTCGTCGAGCTCGATGAGTTTAAGCGCGCTTCGCGCGACGAAACCCAAGCGCTTGGCCTCGCGCGCCACGGGGTCGATCATACGCTGCGCAGCGGACATGCCGACGATGGGGGCGCGAGTCGGCGGGTGAAGAAGCGGACATGTAATCGAGTTTGCACACAACCTACTTTTGCTCTTTGGTGTCTCTTCCCTTGTACGTGCCTTCTTCAGTGTTCACGACGATCATGTCACCGATGTTAACGAATAAAGGAACAGTCACGACGGCGCCAGAACAAATAGTCGCCGGCTTATCGCCCCCGCTCGCGGTGTTACCTCTCAAGCCCGGGTCGGTGTCGACGACTTCAAACGTATACGGGTTCGGCACTTCGCAGCCGATCACCTTGCCGTTCCATTGCACGATTTGGCAATCCATACCCTCCTTGATGAACTTGCTCACGGCGATAGGCGGCACTCGAAGCTCCTCGAACGTTTCCATGTTCATAAATATAAAGTCGTCCCCATCCTTATACGTGTATTGCATCACGTCGCGACTCACGTTGGCGAGCTCAAACTTTTCCCCAGAGCGGAACGTCTTCTCGTTCACGTTCCCCGTCAACATGTTGCGCATCTTCGATCGCACGAACGCCGCACCGCGACCTGGTTGAACGTGCATGAACTCTACACCCGAAAACGCGCGCGCACATCTCGTCAGTGTCCATATCTCTCCTTCCTCGCTCGCTCGCGCTCTCGCGCTTTATCCGCGCTCGCCCGCGTCGCTCTCGCACCAGTAATCTTCCACGGCGCCGAATCGATCTCCAGCGACAGGCCGACTTTAAAATCCGCGGTGGAGCATTGCAACGCACAGACCTACGCTCGACGCGCGCGCGTCGCGTCGTCAGTTCATTCCGTGTCGTCCGAGCCAAGTCGCCTTCGCGCGCTCGGTCGCCTTCGCGCGCGCGCGTCCCTCGCTCGCTCTCGCGCGCGCACCGCGCGTCGACGCACCTTGACGACGCCGCGCGCGCGTCGGAGGTGAGATTTCCCGTTCGACGTCTTCAACGCTCGCGATGACGCGAATGCGTGCGAGCGGGCGAACATCGCTTCGCGCGCGCTCGGGGGTGATGGGCGACGAGGGCGGGACGGGGGACGTCGACGGAGGGTTGGTCCGTTTTGTGATATGTGATACAACAGAAGGCGACGGCGAAGGCGACTACGGAGGCGGACGCGAACGCGGACGCGGACGCGCGAGCGTCATTCGCGCGAAAGTGACGCGCCGAAAACGACGAGATTGACGGCATCACTCGCCGAGGACTGGTCGGTGAATTTGCGCACGAGCTGGGACGGGGACGTTGGGGATGAAGACGCGGCGTCGACGTCGTTGGCGGGGAGGTGCGCCGCGCGGTTGTGCGACGGTTTGCCGAGACGCGTGGCGGCATGCTTCGCAGGTACGGCCTGTGGGACGCGCATGGAGATCGCACTCGCAGGTTGAGTCGATGAAAGTACTGGATCCGAGGGAATGGATGATCTCTTCACCCTGGAGGGCGATAACGGCGGCGACATCGGTACCGAAACGTGACCCACTTCTGATGCGGCGATTTGCAACTTTGAATCCACGTGTTGCGCATCGTTCGCCTTGAGCTCGTTAGCTTGAATCTTCCATTCTATGATGGCATTGTTCGTGTATGCTTGTGATTTTCGCACGGCGGCGTCCATTTGCTGCGCGGTCATTGCGTTGGTCATCCACGCCGAGACTCCGGGCGGACGAAGATGTAAGTTGATGCGATGGTCTCGGTTGAGCTTGTCCAAGTGTTGCTTTGTCGTTGTCGCTGTCAGGGCGCTCAAAAGATCCGCGTACGATGGATTATCCAGATTCTTAATCTTTTCTTTACCCGTAGAGAAAGGGTTAAGACGATCCCAAAGCAAGCCAAAACCGCTGATGCCTCGGTCGTGCGGCATCAAGTCTCGGAACGAGATGAAATCTTTGTCCTCAACATCGATGACTATGACAGTTTCAACGCCCATTTCTTTGCGCATGATATCAACGGGAACGCTATTCAGATATCCTCCATCAACGAGCAACTCGTTGTTTTCGTCCCTCACCGGAGGCAACAAACCGAGCACAGTCATCGACGCTCGAATAGAACGCCAAAGTAACCCTGATTTGTGCACGGTCAAGCATCCCTTCGTAAGATTCGTGCTGCAACAGAAAAAATTCAACCACAGATCTTCGATTTGAGTGTCGACGCCCACGGACGACTTTACGACGCCGTCGAGTCCCTTACCGCTGAAAAGCGAGAGTAAGGGTAACGTTAAATCAGTCAGCAAGTGATGGGGCGAACTCAAGACGTGCATATTCTGCCTTAATATCGGCATCATGTGCGATGTCGACAAAGACCGTGCGTACATTCCTGCCGTGAGCGTTCCTTGACTCGTGCCACCGATGCAATCAATCGGAATTCCATTTTCCTCAAGAGCGCGCAAGGCGCCGAGATGGGCCAAACCACCGCCGCCGCCGCCGGTCAAAATTACCCCAACGCTGTGTCCAGAGATGTATCGCGCCAGTCTCGCCATGTCCTCTCTTGAGCTCAACCGCACGTGATGATGACGAGCGAGCGAATGTCTATTCTTTCGCCAGCTATTGGTATTATGCGGCGTACTACCTGCCTCGTGTATCAAAACCAACTCTGCGCGAGCGCTGTTTCTCGTGCGCCAAATCAACCTTTGTTCATGCATCAATGGTGTGGTATTCGATCGGTCAGCGTGTGCGACGACCAAAACGCAATCTGCTTGACTCGCGCAAACTTTGCTCCAACTCGTCGTGTGCGCATCAGCTTGTAAAACTATGAATCTATGCACCTCTTCTTGTTGCGCCATCCACCCTGTGAGTTTGGAGCGATAAAACAAATTGTCCAAACGCTGCGTCGTTCCATCCGAAAATGTCTCGTCAATCGACGACTTGTCGAGTAATAATGTCGAACCAAACAATGAAAGTGCATGCTGTAACGCACTTGCGAAAGCATCTATTTTTGTGGCGCCATCAGCGGGGATGAGACAAATTGTCACGAGCTCCGCGTGCGCGCGATCACCTGTGTGAAAGTTGCTTTGCAGCTTGCACGCCACGAGCTCGAGCAAACGGCTTGAAACTTCAGCGTGATGTGCGTTGATGATTGTCAAAGCCCCGTGTGACATGCGAACTAGTTCAGAGTCTCGAGATGTCACCGCGGTGGATGAGTATTTCCCGTGCGCCAGAAGTGGTGCCTCGCCAATCGTTTCGCCACGTCCTCTTTCTCTAACTACGTCGAACTTGTGCCGCGCTTGATTTAAGCGAACTCGCCCACTAATGATGATAAACATACTCGTCGCATCTTCATCCGCTAAGAACACGTGCTCGCCGCTCCTGAGCCACACTCTGTTGAGTCCAAAACCGATGAAATTGCGAATGAGCACCCCTAACGACGACGACGCTTGGCGCAAAAGTGCGATGTAAGCCTCCGTCTCTTTCGCGCACAATGTATCTAAAATCTCAGCAGTGACGACTAACATCTCACAATATTCTGCGGCGCTTTGTGTTTCTCTGAGTGGCGAACGCGTCATGAAATGTGCAGCACCTAGGAGCTGCAAGGCGCGCACCGGCGCTCCGCGTACTCCGTCTCCCTTGGGCCACGGCACCGCTTCTCGGACAATTGACCCTTTGACGAGAATGTAAAACACCTCCGTAGACACACCTTCCTTAAAAACAGCTTCACCAGTCATGAACAATCTCTTTTCGCAGTGCCGTTCGAGGACCGGCATGTACTCTAACAAAGTCGAATCAACCAAAGCGCACGCGTCATCCGCCTCGGGTTGACCCTTGAGCGATTTGCGCGGCATTCCTAAAAAGTCTATGAGTGAAAATTGCGCCACCCGCCACAACCTCGCGATCGCCTGCTGAAGATACAGCTGCAATGTGTGCGGATGACGCCTGACGAACTCCACGAAAACCTTTTGAGTCACCCGAACGACTCGCGCGCCGTCCTCCATCGTGATGCAACTCACGCTTCGCCGCGCGCCGTCCAACACGTCCACGTCACCCACAGACTCTCCCTCTTGCAGAATGTTTGTCAGCAGCGGCGGTGCCCCACTTCCGGCTTGCGCCTGCAAATACACCCCCACCGAACCTTGAACAACGATATAAATCCCGCTCGAACTCTCATCTCCTTGTCTAAACAAAACCGTATTCGCCCCCAACGTGAGCTCCTCGCTCGCCTCGAACAACTCTCTCGAAAGCCCGAGCTCGAGAACGCTAAAGAACTTGGTGCTCGCGAAAAAATTCGGCGTCTCTTCGTCGCCATCCTCTTTCCCACCCACGCCGAGCTCCGACCGTTCGCTTCCATCCGCGTCGCTTAACCACCCGCCGTCATCCTCCTTCTCCGCGCTCGTCGTCGCGCTCAGCGCCGACGCCGACGAATTTAGCGCTCGCGCGCTATCTCCTGTCACCATCACCCCATCGCTCGCCCGCCGCCGTCGCGCGAGGTCGTGCCCGAGGGATGAACCATCGTCCTCGCTCGCGCCTCGTCGCGCGTCGTCGCGCTCGCCTCCGTCCCCGACCGCCGGCCAAGTCGCCGCGCGAGCGAGCGCGCGCGCGGCGATCGCGAACGCCACGCACGATGTCACTATCGTCATCGCACGAATCGCGACGTCGCGCGCGCGCGAGGAGGCGACTTCACGTCCCATGGCTCGCAATGCGGCGCGCGCAAAGCGCGCCTCGGAATTGACTCGGGCTCAAAAGCTTCAAATCGCGAGCTCAGGCTTCAGAACGCGCGCTGTCGTCGAAAGCGCGCGACGAAGTCGAGCGATCGAACGATCGCGAACGAGCGCGCGAGGGCGATCTCGAGCGCGCGAGCGCGGGCGAGGGAAAAGTTGGGCCAAGGATGGCGCACCGGCGACACGCGCCGGGCGGACGCAACCGCGTGGTGACGTTGGGCGTGTGCGCGATGGATAAGAAGTCGCGATCGTCTGCGATGAAGGAGATCTTGACGCGCATCGAATCGTTCGGGGAGTTTGAGATCGTGATCTTTGGGGACGATTGCATTTTGAATCAACCGGTGGAGGCGTGGCCCAAGGTGGATGCGTTGATTTCGTTCTATTCGAGTGGATTCCCGCTACAAAAGGCGGAGCAGTACACCGAGCTGAGGAAACCGTTCGTGGTGAATAAGCTCAGCGAGCAGTGGACGCTTTTGGACCGACGATTGGTGTATAAGAGATTGCAAGAGCACGATATTCCAGTGCCAAATCACTTGGTGGTGAATCGGAACGATTACATCAAGAAGGGAGAGCTAAGAAAGAAACCGAAGGGAGACGAAGTGGCGTTACCAGACAAGCCAACGTTTGAGCCTGAAGGGTTTGATCAGGATGAAGGGTACGTCGAGCTCAAAGGGCATCGAATTTACAAGCCTTTTGTCGAAAAACCCGCGAACGCGGAGGACCATAACATTTTCATCTATTATCCTCACAACGTCGGCGGAGGTTATAAAAGACTGTTTCGGAAGATCGGTAATCAGTCGAGTCAGTACTACCCGCCACCAGAAGTATCCGATACAAATCAGGCGATCTACACCCCAGTCCGTCAGACGACTTCGTTCATCTATGAAGATTTCATGTCGACGAATGGGACAGATGTCAAAGTGTATACCGTTGGACCGGATTACGCGCACGCAGAAGCGCGAAAGAGTCCAGTCGTCGACGGACGCGTTCAAAGAGATGAGAGCGGTAAAGAAGTTCGGTATCCGGTTTTGCTGACTCCAGAAGAGAAAGAAATTGCGCGTCGCGTGTGTCTCGCTTTCGGCCAGCGTGTGTGCGGTTTCGATTTGTTGCGTACCAAAGGAAGAAGCTATGTGTGCGATGTGAACGGGTGGAGCTTTGTGAAAAATTCCAAAAAGTACTTTGATGATGCTGCAGTATGCTTGCGGGCGATGATCCTCAAAGCTGTCGCTCCAGATCACTACAGCACCCCTACTGCGCAGAAAGCTGCGGCGTCGGCGAGCGTCGAAGATGAGCCAGACATTTTAATTGATGATGATGGGGATATGGGGCCAGCAGCGCCAGATGAAGCTGCGGAAGAACTTCGCGCCGTACTCGGCGTAATTCGTCACGGCGATCGTACACCAAAACAGAAGATGAAACTTCGCGTGAGTAATCCTGAACTTCTGGAACTCCTGTTAAGATGTACGAACGGTCGCACTAGAAAGCAAGCCAAGCTGAAGACTCCTCAGTTGTTACAGGAACTATTGAACATTTGTCGAGATATCTACACAAAACTTCGGGACAAGCCGCCGAGTCCGTTGTTAGAAACCGAGCAATCCAGAGAAGAATTAGAAGAAGAACTCGAAGCGTGGAAGCAAGTTGTGTCTATTCTCGAAGAGGGTGGGCATTTTAGCGGTATTAATCGCAAAGCTCAAATCAAACCGCTCGAATGGAAAAATATGCAGTCCTTAAATGGAGGTGAGACGCAAGAATGCGTAACCGAAGCGCTTTTGATCCTTAAGTTCGGTGGTGTTTTGACGTATTTGGGCAAATATCAATCCGAGGCGTTGGGCAAAGTTTTCAGAGTCCGAATGTACCCGAGAGGTAATTATTATGGCTCGGACGCAGATGGTTTACTAAGACTTCACTCGACATATCGTCACGATCTGAAAATTTACTCATCCGACGAGGGTCGAGTGCAAATCACTGCCGCAGCATTTGCGAAAGGTTTACTTGCACTCGATACTCACATCGGTCAGCTCACGCCGATCTTGGCCTCCCTCGTCACGAAGGATGCTAAACTTTTGGATTTCGTCACTCATGACGTGGAAGAGGATATTTTGCACTCGAAACACAAGCTGTACACAGCTATGACGCATAACCCTGTGCCATCGAAGCGCGCTAGCAAGGTTGCAGTCGAAGGTGAGGATGAGATTGGTGAACTTTCACAGACACTTCGTTTCGCATCGTTGAATAAGTTCAAAGTGGTTACTCAGATGGTCATGGCGGCTCATCGTTTCCAAGTTGCAGGGGAATCATCTGTAGCGAAAACAGTGACACGAACTATGGATCTCATGGGTGTTCCGCAACGTCCGCTTCAAAAGCTTGAGCGTTTGCTCGAACTCACCAAGGAAGTTGTGCTTCAGTTACGCTCCATGCTCATGGCACAGCAAAGCAGGTTTGGTTCGAGCGGTGATGTTCAGATCGACAGACTCAATTGGGCGCAAAAAGGCTCTGCTATCGCTCCGCGCGGTTCTCTGCCTAAAGGTGGCTTGCAGCAGCTCAAAACGATGCTCGTTCCTGCCGGCGGTGAATCATTCTTGCTGATGTACTCGAGATGGAAAAAGTTAGAGCAGGATATTTTCCACACGCGCAAGTTAAAATTCGATATTTCCAAAGTTCCGGACGTGTACGATGCAGTTAAATATGATGCTATTCACAACGAACATCTCGCTTTAGTGGGGCTACCGGAGCTGTACCGAATCGCAAAGGAGCTTGCGGACTGCATTGTTCCCAATGAGTACGGCACGACGGCGGAAAGTAAGCTTCGCATCGGAGGCACGATCGCCAACAGCTTGATCAGTAAGCTGTTGAGCGATTTGAATAACACTCGTGAGGAGTCGTTTGCTGTAGAGAACGGTGGGTTCCAAAACGATATCGTACGGCGGATATCGATCAGTGAGCACCATAAGCTTGACATGTCGATGGCGCACACTGCGATGACGGAGGATGACAACGATGACGAACGTGAGCGTGAAGAAGAGGAGGAGAAAGAAGAACTCAGTACAACTCGTTTGAACTTACGATATGCTACGGCGCACGGTGTTCATAGCCCTTTCCGTCACGTCCGCACGAGACTGTACTTTACTTCTGAGTCGCACTTGCATTCGCTGCTCAATGTTTTGCAATATGCGCATCTAGACGCCGAGCGACAAGTTCAGGACCGAGGACGCGAGCAAAATGCTAGCGAGACGACGAACGCACCTCACAATGGCCCTCCTTCAGCGGAAAGCAGACAGCACCCTAAAAAGCCTCCAGGCTTGCCAATTAGTCCACAGAAAGGTGAGCAGCAGCAACAGGTACCGCCGCCGCTTGAGCTGGACGCGAGAGCAGCTCCGCGCCAGTCGCTCATCAACGACGAACTGGGCCAGCACTTTAAAAATGAAAAGGAGCTGGATTACCTCACGCACATTGTTTTTCGTATGTTTGAGCGCTTCAACGTCCCTCCTACGGATCCCGGACGGTTCCGAATCGAAATCCTCTTTTCGAATGGCATCGGTAAGAACCCATTCAAGTCAAATATCGTCGAAATGTTCACTGCGGGAGATGGGTATGAAGATTCCGATAGCAAAGATCTCTCGAGCAGCAGCTCAGAAATACTGGATGAAGACGTTGAGAGAGCTGTGTTGAACGACTTGATGCAGGAAATTCAGATTCAAAATGATGACATCGAGAGCGACCCTGGCTATCTTACCTTGAGCACGATGGACGAGTACTTGGCGAACTACAAACGCAGATACCGCGTCGGAGATGATTCTATCGACAGCGGTACGCCTGGAAGGAACCCACGTTCGACGAGCATGGGAAGTGACCGCGACCGAAACGTCGTAAATTGGAGAAACCTGTTTCCGGTGTAAGGGTGCCGGTAGTCAAAACATAAACTCTTCTATAAAATTAATAAAACGCTCTTTTTCGCGCGCAATAAATCGCTTAATCGCCTCGTTCCCAGACGAGCATGCTACGCTTGCCGACCATGACGTCGACGAGTTGACCAACACGCTTGAAAACGGACTCTTGCACGTACGGAACGCCGTACTTCTCGCATACAGCCTTAACGCGCGGTTGCATATTTTGGTACGCACGCATGGACATGTCCGGGAACATGTGGTGCTCGATTTGGTAGTTCAACCAGCCATGCATGAAGTCGTTGACGTCGCCACCAGTCTTGAAGTTGGCGGAGCCGATGACGGCGCGGAGGTAGAAATCGTCCGATCGAGGCTTAGTTTCAGTCTCGAAGCGGTAAATGTCGTCCCCGACGTGATTGGTGGCAATGATGATGAAAGAGTGGATGTTTGTCATGACGTCCGCGAGAACAGCAGTCATGAAGAACGCGAGCGCACCGGACTGGCCAGCTACGGCGTAGCCCAAAGCGGGCAAAGCAACGAAAGACCAGGTCGCGTACGGAGCGAAGCACTTCATCATTTCGACGAGCGCACCAAACTCGCCCTTCATCGCCCCTTGGGTGACGGTGAGGACGGTGGACGGAAGTTCGCCCGTCTTGAATGGATTTTCCACGACTTGCCCGTTCTTTTCTGCTTCTCGCTGCTTGCGAGCGAAAAGTTCCTTCAACGTGTTCGGGGCGTAATAAAACCACTTCCAAATGAGCGCCAACCCGGCGACTTGGAGGTAGCGAGCCACCATGGGGGTATTACCTTCACGGAGCTCGAACATGTTACGCTCGACGAGATCGGGATCCGCGTCCTCACCCAGTTGATAATGGTGCAAGTGGTTGTGTTCGACGTCCCACGCTTCCGGAAGCATCCAATCCATCCAGTCCGTGCACCGTCGCCACAAACCGCGCGCAAACTTGCGGCGGTGGAACCGTCCGGTGACTTCTCCGTTTGTACTTTGCGCGGCGTTATACCCGCCGTGGCACGTGTGGTGGCCGACCATCGTCCATCTCGCGCAAATCGCGGTCGACATCAACGCCGCGGCGATCGGATTCATCCCATTCAACCACCCCGGCATGGCGTACCCCGCGAGTGGCATCCCAATCAACAGCGCCAAACCACCGAAATAGCACGCGTTCGCCCACGTGAGAATCTTCTTCAAGTGCTCCACGTCCTTTTCGTAATGTTCCGGGCTCTTATACTCCTTCTCGATCGCGCGCATCTCTCGCGCCCACGACGCGAGGTCCAGATTCTCTCTCCACTTCCCCGTGGCGTTATACCTTACGTTCGTCCCCATGTCGCGCGTCATCGCTCGTTCCACCATCGCTTCTCGTTCGCCAACGTCTTCATTCGGCATCGCGATCGCGTGCGCGATCGTTCGCGTCATCGACGCCGCGCGCTTCGATCGCGCGCTCGCTCGCGCGCGCTTCCCACCCGCGCCTCGCGCGCGCGTCTCGCTCGCTCGCGCGCTCGACCTCGCTCTCGACGTCGTCGAAGGCGGCGACGGGTGGGACATTCGAACGACCGACGACGCGAGCGTCATCGACGGTCGCGATGTGCGATGTGACGACGAATCGGCGCGACGCCACGCTCGACCGCGCGTCGGTCGTTCGATGTTACGGCGCGTCGACCATGACGTCGACGTCGATCGCGCGATCGCGCGTGGCTCGTCGTCGAGTCGCGATTCGTCGATCGCGCGCGTCCGCGAACGCACGGTCGCGCGCGCGCGCCTTATCTCTCTCGTGCGCGACGGCCTCGGGCGACGAGTCGTGACTCAGTCGTGAGTCGTCGAGCGAACGCGCGAGGATGCCACCGACCAGGGTGTGCGCCTGGGCGTGGTGACGTCACCACATGAGTTGGTGAGTCGTGATCAGGACGGAAGAGTATGGACGGCGGACGGCGTGCATGACGGACGGCGGACGGCATGCATGACGGACGGCGCGCGGCGCGAACGACGGACGGAACGACGGGCGTCGAAGGATGGGACACGCGCGCAGCGGGGAGATTTCGAATGAGAACGAATGAAGGTGAGGGTGATATCATTCAATGTCGCGGAAGAAGGCGATGGTGGTGCGTAACGCGTCGATGAAGACGTCGATTTCGTCGGGGGTGTTGTAAAAGTAGAGACTGGCG
>Ga0222712_10002018_pt1 | contig 24012 bp, 20 predicted proteins | sample C33_657DmetaG_FD_165043 | JGI IMG/M metagenome (GOLD analysis project Ga0222712, IMG submission 165043) | Estuarine water microbial communities from San Francisco Bay, California, United States - C33_657D | ecosystem: Environmental > Aquatic > Marine > Unclassified | place: USA: California... | reverse complement strand
ATTGCGGCCTCATTCATTTAAATCAAGCAATAAAATGGCGCAACAATACGATTTGATCGTGGTAGGCTCAGGCCCAGGAGGTTATGTAGCAGCTATCCGAGCTTCTCAATTAGGTTTAAAATGTGCAATTGTAGAGAAAGAATCCTTAGGTGGTATTTGCCTAAACTGGGGATGTATTCCTACCAAAGCCCTTTTGAAATCTGCCCAAGTTTTCGAATACATCAAGCACGCTGCTGATTACGGAATTACCGTAAAAGGCGCTGAAGCTGATTTCTCTGCAGTTATCTCTCGTTCTCGTGGCGTGGCGGATAGCATGAGCAAAGGCGTTCAGTTTTTGATGAAGAAAAATAAGATTGACGTGATTATGGGTTTTGGAAAAATCCAACCTGGTAAGAAAGTCGAAGTAACTGATGCAGACGGTAAGAAAACCGTTTACGAAGGAAAAAATATTATGATCGCCACGGGTGCTCGCGCTCGTGCATTGCCTAATGTGCCTATCGATGGCGAAAAGGTGATCGAATACCGCAAGGCGATGAGCTTAGAGAAACGTCCAGATTCGATGGTCGTAATCGGTTCAGGAGCTATCGGCGTTGAATTTGCGTACGTTTACGCAGCGATGGGAACGAAAGTAACGATCGTAGAATTTATGCCTAACATCGTTCCAGTAGAGGATGAAGATGTTTCCAAAGAATTAGCGAAGCAATACAAGAAAATGGGTATCGACATCTTGACGTCTTCGAGCGTAGAGTCAGTGGATACGAAAGGAAAAGGTTGCAAGGTGAGCATCAAAACTCCGACGGGTAACCAAGAAATCCAATGTGATATCGTTCTTTCTGCGGCGGGTGTGATCTGTAATTTAGAGAACATCGGTTTAGAGGAAGTAGGTATTATTGTAGACAAAGGTCGTATTCCGGTTAATGCTTGGTACGAAACGAATATCCCTGGTTATTTCGCGATTGGCGATGTGACTCCGGGTCCGGCTTTGGCACACGTTGCCTCGGCTGAAGCGATTATTTGTGCAGAGAAAATGGCTGGTCACAAGACGGAAGCTTTGGACTACACAAACATCCCAGGTTGTACGTATTGCAACCCAGAAATTTCTTCCGTGGGCATGACCGAGAAGAAAGCCAAAGAAGCAGGTTACGATATCAAAGTGGGTAAATTCCCATTTGTGGCATCTGGAAAAGCTACGGCTGCTGGCGCTCGTGATGGTTTCGTAAAAGTTATTTATGATGCCAAATACGGCGAATTATTAGGCGCTCACATGATCGGTTACAACGTAACGGAATTGATTGCTGAGGCGGTAGTGGTTCGCAAGTTAGAAAGCACAGCTTATGAGATTATGAAAACGGTTCACCCTCACCCGACGATGTCAGAAGCCTTCAAAGGCGCGACTGAAGCAGCTTATGGAGAAGCAGTGGATTTGTAATCTACAGAATTATACAAATAGAAAGAGGAGCTCAAAAGGCTCCTCTTTTTTTTAGTTCAATTTTACCTGAACACTTTTATAAGCGATTCTACTCTTCGGATCATGTGCCTGTATGGCGATGGTTCCAGGTTGGATTCGTCTCGCATCCGTTTTGCCGGCGGGTTCATCATATTCCACAACGGTTCTACCGTTAATCTTCGTGGTAATGTGTTTCCCTTCCACTTTTACGTATAATTCGAACCACTCTTCGTCGTGCACTAATTTTTCTGCCGTGTCGATGATGCTGTATAGGCTTGCGGTTCTTCGCCAATCGGTGTGGGAATTATTTACTTGGATTTCGTAGCCTTGAGAGGGCCAGTTATTTTCTAAGAACGCCGTACAAACATACAAGCCAGAATTTGCACCAGGGTATGTTTTCACAATAGCTTTTACTTCGAAATTTTGAAAATTATGATTGCCAACGGGTCCATCATAAAATAGGTGGCCACGAGGACCTGCGACTACAAGTTCGCCGTTTTGTACTTGAAAAGAATTCGGATTTTCGCTGGCTTTCCAGCCTGTTAAGTCGCGACCATTCAATAGTTCGACCCATTGGGCATGGGCGGAGAAGTTTAATAAGAGGAGGAGGATTATTAAATTTTTCATCATAGGTCTAATTTATGAAAGTAAATATGTACCTAAATGTTTAAAAATGAAATAGTGGGGAGGATTAAATCCGAAGAGCTTCTGCTATCTCCTTCTCAATATTATCAAATTGATTCACAAAATCACTTAATTCCGGATTCATCCATTTCAATAAATCATACAATTCCTTTTGAATGTGTTTTGCATGTTTAAAATCAATATTCATTTCATTGAAACAGATTGCTTCATTATGGTAAATACGATTTCTGAATTCTCTTATTTCTTTTAGTGAAAGGGCCAAATAATTTCGATTGACTGCTGGAGGCTTATTGGGAAAACAATGAATGATATAACCCCCAACTAGCTTATAATGCTTGGGCTCAAATAGACATGTCCAAAAGCCAAATGATTGCTCTGCTAGTATTTTTCCCTTCACACCTTTCGCTCTCAAATCAGTTTCTGCTTTATGAACCTGATTTTTTAGCCAAAACTTTGGCCCTAAGGTAACGTCATTCATAAAGCCAACTTTCTGATTAATTATCCATTGGCTGTCGGCAAAATAAATTTCAAGTTTATCATCAATACTATTTCTCAAAAATATCTCAAACAAATTCAATATGGGATAAAATGCTTGCGATACCTTTAAATTAGCTCCATAAAGCATCATTGCTTTTTCTTGCGAATAGGCACAACAAGCTAAATACCGTTCAAGCCTAGGTTTTGAAACAAAGTTTTCAAAGGCGTTATAATTCATTTATGAGATGATTTTATTGCTATTGGGAAATCTTGTGTACATTTGTACCGTGATGGTTGGTAAAGCCTCTTCCTGAGAAGGAACGTAACCAATCAGAAGATTTTAAAAAAAACCGCTGAGAAATCAGCGGTTTTTTTGTGCCTCAAAGTATGGAATAGTAGCTAGGAGTCCTAATATTTGGTACCTGTAAATGAATATTATCAGTTACTTGATATTTACAATGGGAGTGACAGCTCCATTCCATTCCGCTGTCAGCCCGCAGGGCATCTAGCACAAAGCCTGTCACCATTCGCTTCGCGAATAGTGCCGCCTTTTTATTTTCATCTGCTCGCCCAAGCAAGCTTGGCTCGCGATGAAAATAAAAAAGCCCCTCAGCTAACGCTGAGAGGCTTTGTAGAGGGGAAGGGATTCGAACCCTCGGTAAGCTTGAGACCTACACACGCTTTCCAAGCGTGCTCCTTAAACCACTCGGACACCCCTCTATAAGCGCCCGTGGGGTTGCAAAAATAGCAAATTATTTCGACGAATCGAAAAAGGAATCAATATCCTTCTTGAATTGGATCAAGGATGGTTTGTGGATATAGTACATGTGACCAGATTCGTAGTATTTGATGTCTACGCGGGAGCGTTGTTCGGGACGTAGGAACATGTGTTCGATGTCGTAAACCGCCGTGAAGTACGGGGTTGCGAAATCGTAGTAGCCACAGCCGAGGTAGACTTTGAGGTTCGGGTTTTTGGCCATCGCATCGCGAAGACTTTCGGCTACGTTTAGGTATTTGTTTTGGACGTTTTTGTAGGACCAAGGGTATACTTCGCCAAAAACGTTGTAGCCTTTTTCCTCCGTGAACTTCAATTCTTTGGATAAATAATCATTGATGGTGGCCGTGAAAGGTCCGTCGATGTTCGCGAAGGAGGGATCAAAATCAACGTATTCGCCAGCGTCGTCTAGGTTTCGGCCGGTGAAACGAGCGTCTAAACGACCGATCGAAAGTCCGTCTGTGCGGCGTAAGGCTTTGTAGAAACGGTTTTCGTCTAGGCGCAGGTTGGCTTGAAGGCAAAGCTCTTTGGAAAGACCTGTATAATAAGCCATCTTTTCAGCGATGGCTGATTTCTCAGCGTCAGACATCCAGCCGCCTTTGATCAATGCGGTGGCGTAGGGTCCGATCGCCCATTGCTCCGATTCCTTTAATACGTCTGCGATGGGTCTAGCTTGTAAAGCGGGCGCTAATTTTTTGTGGTACCAGGCAGCGGCTGTGTAAGATGGAATGTAAAGCGCGCGAGGCAAATCGTTTCCGATGTTATAATCGTTTGTGCCAAAGTTTAATACCGCCGAAATTAAGATAACGCCATTAATATAGATGCGGTGTTCGTCTTGCAAGAATTTCGATAATCCGGCGGCACGCGTGGTTCCGTAGCTTTCTCCGGCTAGGAATTTAGGGGAAGCCCAGCGATCGTAGCGGCTTAAGAAATTGCGCACGAAGTCGCCCACGGATTTGATGTCCTCTACGAAACCATGGTATTTGCTAGCGGGCTCGCCCACAGCGCGGGAATAGCCGGTGGAAACGGGGTCGATGAAGACTAAATCCGTTTTATCTAACCAGGAGAATTCGTTGGGAACATAGGAATAAGGGGCTGCGGTAGCGGTGCCGTCGTCTTTCAAGACAACGCGCTTAGGGCCTACGCCGCCGATGTGTAACCACAAAGAGGCGGAGCCTGGGCCACCGTTGAAGGTGAAAGTGACAGGGCGTTTGGCGCCGTCTTCGTCGTCTTTGGAGTAGTAGGTGAAGAAGATTTTGGCCAAAACCTTACCCGTATCTGCCTTCATATGCATGTAACCGGTAGTCGCCGTGTAATTAATCACCTTGCCGGCGATCGTGATGGAGTGTTTCGTCTTCACCACTTGCACGCCAGCGGGGTCTTTCCCGATTTGCACATTTGTTTGCGCGTTCAAGCTAAGCGTTAGTGCACAAAAAAGAATCGTCAATAGTTTTTTCATCGTTTGAAGATTTATGAAAACGAATATAAAAATTCTTTGGCAATAAAAGGTTATTTCGTAGATTTGCACCTACTCTATATATTATATAGACTTTATAAACAATTCAAGAATAAATTATGCAAAGTTTCCGCTCTGAGATAGAAAACCCCGTAGTCGAAAAAGACATCCTGGATTTAGCGAAAAAAATCGCTCAATTCAAGGCTGGTGAGATTCACGAGGAAAAATTCAGAAGCCTTCGCCTAGCGCGCGGTGTCTATGGACAACGCCAACAGGGGGTGCAAATGATCCGCATTAAATTGCCGTATGGCAAGATTCAATTCCACCAATGGAAGCGAATTTCGGACATTTCAGACGAATATTCGACCGGGAACCTGCATTTAACGACGCGTCAAGATATCCAGATTCACTATGTGTCGCTGGATCGTACGCCGGAACTTTGGGCAAAATTAGAGCAAGACGATATCACCTTGCGCGAGGCTTGTGGAAACACGGTGCGTAACATTACGGCCTCCCCTACTTCTGGAATTGATCCGAAAGAACTTTTTGACGTAAGCCCGCACGCAGATGCGGCATTCCGTTACTTTTTGCGCAATCCGATCTGCCAAGAAATGGGACGTAAAATCAAGATGTCATTCTCGAATACGGATGAAGATACGTCTTTAGCCTATTTACATGATGTGGGTTTTATTCCCAAAATCGAGGACGGGAAACCCGGCTTCAAAGTAGTCGTGGGTGGTGGCTTAGGTGCCCAACCGATGCTGGCTCATGTAGCCCATGAATTCTTAGCAGAAGACCAAGTGATTCCTTTCATCGAAGCCATTTTGCGTGTTTTCGATCGCCACGGCGAACGCAATTCTCGCCACAAGGCGCGTATGAAATTCTTGATCCAAAAGATCGGCTTCGAGGCCTTTATGGATTTAGTGAAAGCGGAATCAAAAGCATTAAAAAATCATTCATTCGAAATTCCATCGGCTACAGCTTGGGAGGTTACTCCACCTACTTTAGTGGCTTCGACGGAAACTCCTAACTCAGAGGAATACGCCACTTGGTTAGCGACCAATACCTTTGAACAAAAGCAAAAAGGATTCCACGCGGTCTATGTGCGCATCCTCAATGGTAATATTTCGAGTGTGACGTCTCGTTCTTTAATCGAGGCATTAAAAGGCTACATCGGCGATGATATTCGCATCACGATTAACCAAGGTTTGATGCTAAAATATGTACCTGCCGCGAATTTGGCCTACGTCTACTCCGTATTAGACGCACACGGATTAGCGGCTCCGGGCGCAAATTCCATCGCAAACATCACGGCTTGCCCGGGAACGGACACGTGTAATTTAGCGATCTCGGATTCGACGAATATCACATCGAAATTAGAGGCGGTCATCAGCGAAGAATTCCCGTCCTTGATCCACGACAGTGCAATGAAGATCAAAATTTCCGGCTGTATGAACGCTTGTGGACAACACAGTATGGCTTCTATCGGCTTCCACGGATCTTCGTTAAAGGCCGCCGACAAACGCGTTTTGCCTGCTTTACAAGTCTTATTAGGCGGCGCGACTTTGGGAAATGGCGAAGGAAAAATCGCCGATAAAGTGATTAAAGTTCCCTCGAAAAGAGGTCCTCAAGTACTCCGTACTTTATTGAATAACTTCGAAGAAAACGCACAGGCGGACGAATATTTCCACAGCTATTACGATCGCCAAGGCGAGAAATATTTCTACGATTTACTAAAGCCTATCGCAGATCTCAGCACACTAGTGGATGATGATTTCATCGACTGGGGCGCTTCAGAAAACTTCGCGACGGAAATCGGTGTGGGAGAATGCGCGGGCGTTGTCATCGACTTAGTGGCAACTTTGTTATTTGAATCTGATGAGAAATACGAATGGACGGCGGCTGCGCTAGAAGACAAACGCTATGCGGATGCGATCTACCACGCCTATAGCGTATTTATTTCGGCAGCGAAAGCCCTTTTATTAGATAAATCGATTTCGGTTCCTACGCAAAACTCCGTGATCACGAAGTTCGATGAAAACTTTGTGGCGACTGGTGATTTTACCGTGGATGCTCCCTCATTTGCTGAATTAGTCATGCAGATCAACCAAAATGAGCCATCTGCCGAGTTTGCAACTCGCTATACAGCGCAAGCACACGCCTTTTTACAATCTGCCAAAGTTGCCCGCTCTTAATCCTATGAAGAACTTAAGCCATTTCAGAACTTTAGAACCCCATCCGAAACTATCGGTGGTGGGTGCTGGCCCAGGCGATCCGGAGTTGATCACCTTGAAGGCTATCAAGGCCATCGCGTCAGCACAAGCCGTTTTATACGATGCTTTGGTTGACCAAAGCTTGTTAGAACACTGCTCCCCTACCTGCGAACAGATTTATGTGGGCAAACGCCCAGGCGAGAGCCATTCGCAAGAGGCGATTAACAAATTAATCGTGGAGAAAGCCTATGCTTTAGGACACGTGGTTCGCTTGAAAGGTGGAGATCCCTTTGTCTTTGGACGGGGTCAAGAAGAAATCGAATACGCGCGCGGATTTGGTTTATTAACGGATTACATTCCGGGTATTTCGTCGTCTTATGCGGCGGCGGGTTCGGCTGAAATTCCTTTGACGATTCGCGGAGTGAACGAAAGTTTTTGGGTAATGACGGGCACAAAATCGGATGGTTCTTTGACAGCAGACTTAGCCTTAGGGTTGCAATCTTCGGCGACTTTGGTCATTCTCATGGGGATGAATAAGTTAGAGGAGATCGCTTCTTTGTGCCAAAAATACGGCAAAGGCGACATTTCTGCCGCGATTATCCAAAACGGGACAATGAAAAATCAACGAATTGGCGTATCTTCGGCGGCAGAATTAGCTTCCATGGCTTCGAAAGAGGGCTTGAGCAATCCGGCAGTCATCGTGATAGGCGAAGTAGTTCGTCACGCAAAGCCGGAATTATGGCAACAAATCACTAAAATTAGCAAAGAAAATGAGCAATAGAATTAATATTTCCAGCGGTTCACCTTTTGAAGATACGTTCGGCTACTGCCGCGCTGTAAAAACGGGCAACTTATTAGAAATCTCGGGAACAGTGGCCTTAGTCGATGGCGAAAAAATCACAGCTGATGATCTTTATGCTCAAACCTACAATATCATCGAGCGCATCGCGGTCGTTTTAGAAGAGGCTGGCTCTTCTTTAAAAGACGTAGTCCGCACGCGTATTTTCACGACGGATATTTCCAAAAACTTAGACATCGCTCGAGCACATGCCCATTTCTTTGGGGATGTTAAACCGACGACAGGTATTTATGAAATCTCCGCATTAATTGCTCCACAGTACAAAGTGGAAATTGAGTTTACGGCTTGGGTGGGATAAGAATTATCAGTAAACTAATAATTTGAATTGATTATCAGTTTACTGATAGCATAAACCAAGTTTAAAGGGTACCTCTACATCGTTAATTAACCACATAACGATGATAAACCACTATAAAAACACCGCAATTGCCCTTTTAGGCTTTTTATGCCTACTTTCTTGCTCAAAAGAAACCATAGTTGCACCTGCCACTTCCTCGGCTATTTCTGAATTAAAAGAGTGGACCCATCAAGTAGACCCCCTCGGCCGCGCCTCCTCTATAGTATGGGAAGTAGCCATCCCCATAAAACTTTCAGACAGCGTTACTGCTTTTTCTGCCCCTGTCAAAAATACTTCTGGCGAGAGCGGACCCGATTTCATGGAATTCATCACCTTTGAACTTGGAGGCAAACGCCATGGTTGGTACAAGTCCTACCGTCGATTAAATGAAACGGACATGGAAATCATCATCCAATCCATCGAGGGGAAAACTTTAAAAGCAGGCTTTCTACGTAAAAAAAAAGCCCTAAGCCCTAAAGGGAAAAGCGTTTCCATGCGAGAAATGAACTTATCTCAATTGGAAATCGATCTAATTTATGGCTACCTGATGGGGGTCTTATTAAATAACGTAAATGTGTATGGAACCAGCCAATATGGCGGCGGAGGATACGTAGATTACAGTTATAGCAGACCAAATTCGATGGATTATTATGGGAATTATGAGGGAGGTGGATCGGGTGGGGGATCTGGGAGATCGGGGTCTGAGAGTGACCAAACGAATGTAAATTTTAATGATTTTAATTATACTGAATTAGAATCGAAATTAACAAATCCTTGCTTTAAAGAAGTAATAGCGGAACTAAAGAAAAATAACGTTTACGGTAAAATTTCGGAAATAATACAAAAATTTGATTTCTCTAAACAAGGATTGAAATACTCAGTAATCTTTAATGAAAATACGGCAGATGCAGATACTAATCTAAATGAGAAAAATGCTTATGTACTCGGTAATGTAATTACTTTAAATTCAGTAGATTTAAAAAATGCATCAAAAGAATACATTGCCCGCGTCATTATTCACGAAATTTTACATGTATATATAGATAACAGGCTCGCAAGTACGGATCACCAAGAAATGTTAAATGATTATGTAGATGAGATAGCTAACTTTTTAAATAAGCTTTACCAGACCGATAAAAAAGAAGCAAAAATACTTTCTTTATTAGGACTTCAAAAAGAAAAAGGCTGTTATCCTTTCTTATTAAAAGATTTAGGAATTAGTGCATGGGATGTTTACAATACAGATCAAAAATATAAAAACCAAAATTATGGCAAACACTGCAATTAAAATATTGATTATTTTCACTATCACCTCTTATAGCTTCAAGACTATAGCGCAAGAAAGCGCTAATAACGAATTTTCATTTAACGGCTGCGGCAAGGGTGAGTTTTATGAATATTTTTCCCACAATCTAAAAGTTTGGGGCAATAGACCGACTTTCAACTTATTCGTTTTTAAATTAAGAGGGAATGGGGAAATTACAGATTTAAAGCATTTTGGCGGAATGGAAAAAACAGACGCTGAGGAAGTAATGAAATTTATAAAATTGTCTGAAAATTGTTGGAATTTACCGTCAGACCCGAAACTTTCCAAATGGGTATTACTCCCTTTTATTTCAGGAAAAGGGAACGCGAATTCTAATAAAGGGCCAGACTTTAAAAGTACTACTATAAAAGCTTTCACAGCTTTAAGTAATTTGACTTCCTATGGAATATATTCAGGAGAGTTCTATATAACGGATTTAATATGGTACATAGACCCACGAATAAAATTGGATTGATTTAGTATTTTGGGAATTAACTTAGAGGCATAGTAGCCTAAATCTTCCCAGCCTCCCGCTTCAGCAATTCCACATCAATCGGAACAACCCCTAAAGATTCACAAACTAAGCCTCCGCCTAAGTTTGCAAGCTCAGCAATTTGTGCAGCAGATCCGCCAGCGGCAAGCGCGCAGGCAGCGATAGAAATAACGGTATCTCCGGCACCTGAAACATCGGCGATTTGGCGAATGTGAGCGGGGATTTGAATTTGGTCTGCTGCGAAATCCATATACACACCGCGTTCTGACATCGTGACGAAAAGACCCGTGAAAGATTGCGCTGCTTTGAAATCCGCGACTGTTTTTGCGATAGCATCAGGTGCAATGGCTGCAGCCTCTAAACCTAAACCATCCCGTAACTCGTTCAAATTTGGCTTAAATAAGGTGGCTCCGCTGTAGGCGAAAAAGTTCTTTTTCTTCGGATCAACGACGGTTGGAATTTGCTTCGTTTTGGCAAGCGCAATGATTTCTTGAATCAATTCAGCACTCAAAACCCCTTTGTCATAATCCTCAAAAAGAATCACATCGACCTCCGGTAACCACGCTTTCACTTGTTCCAATAAGGCTTTAGAAGATGCCGCTGAAATAGGAGCTTCTGTTTCCGAATCCACGCGAATTAATTGCTGAGATCCGGCGATAACACGTTCTTTAACCGTCGTAGGACGACCTTTTTCAGTAATGATTCCTGAAGTAGAAAGACCCGCTGATTGTAGAATCCCTTGTAAGGTTTCGCCTGTGGCATCATCTCCAACAACGGAACAAACGTAGGGTTTTGCCCCTAGGCTTGCGATATTCAAGACCACATTACCCGCACCGCCTAAGCGAGATTCGCGCTTGATGACGTTCACCACAGGAACTGGAGCTTCCGGAGAAATGCGATTCACCTTTCCCCAGGTATAAGCATCCACCATTAAATCGCCAATCACGAGAACGCGTAGGCTAGAAAATTTCTCAATCAGGGTAGATAATGGATTCATATTTATTAACCTCCAATAGTCGTCATCGATTCGGTGATGACTCCTTTACGTTTATTTTCTGCTTCAAATCCATCCAACGGACGCGATTTAAATAATGTCAAAAATTGTGCTTTCACCTCCTCATCGCTCACTTCGCTACGAAGATACGGCTTCATATCAAAAACGCCATCATCGTAGAGACAAGTCTTGACTTGACCTTTGGCAGTCAAGCGAATACGATTACAGCTTCCGCAAAAGGTTCGGGTAAAGGCCGCGATTATACCCACATTGCCTTTAAATCCAGGAATGTCATAGGTATTCGCTGTTTCCCCAAACAAAAAGGGTCTCACTTGTATGTCAGGAAATTGCGAGCGAATCCGCTCTAAAATGCGGGCATGATCCCAAAACAATTTCTCTTCTACCAAACCCGAACCATTGAAAGGCATTTCTTCTATGAATCTCACCGATACCGGATGCTCACGAGCGAACTCTGTCAAAGCGATGATATCGTCCTCATTTTTGCCCTGCATCACGACCGCATTGATCTTGACTTGGAAGCCAGCATCGATTAAGCGACGAAGATTTTCATAGACTTTGGCAAAATCATCCCGACGTGTAATCTGCTGAAAGCGATCCCGATCGAGCGAATCCAAACTCAAATTAATATGGCGGATTCCCAGTTTCTGCAAAGATTCAATGTAATCCCCCACGAAAACCCCATTCGTCGTCAAACAGATTTCTAGGTCTTTCAAGCCCGCTAAATTCGTTAAGAAATCCAGCAAACCATTCCGCACAAAGGGTTCTCCACCCGTGATGCGCACCTTTTTAATCCCCATTTCGTGCAAAATGCGGGTCAAGCGAAGCATTTCCTCCCAGCTCAACAACTCGCGCTCTGGCATATAGTTAATCCCCTCCGCCGGCATGCAATAGGTGCAGCGCAGATTGCAACGATCCGTCACCGCGAGACGTAAATACGTCAATTCGCGGCCGTGATTATCTAAAAGCTGAGGATTATCCAATATATTTGTTCAATAGTTTTCAAAGGTACAAAAAACGATGTCAACCTACCACATCTTGCTGTTCGGTATTTGCCGAGATTTATTAAAATCGTCCACGATTTCGATCGAAAAAGAGGGCTCAGTGACCGTGGAGGAAATGTTGCAAACCTTGCGTTCGAAGCACCCTGCTTTAAAAAATCTGCCCTCTTTGCGACTTGCAGCAGAACATCGCTTCCCAGAACCTGATTTTATCCTTTCTGAAACGATGGAAATTGCCTTAATTCCACCCGTGAGTGGCGGATAATCCGTATATTTGTCTTTAGATCTACACAATTATATGGGATTAAATCTCCTATTTCTTGGAGTGCTTTTGTTGCCATGGGCGTCCGCGCTGTTGGTGGCTCTTTTTCCCAAACCTCTTTTTTCGATTGCCCTCTCGGCTGTATTTAGCGTTGCCGCGCTGTATTTTTGTACCACCGCACCTGTTGATTTCAAGATCGCCTATAACTGGTTTAATCTGGGTGGACAGCCGCTGAATGCGAGTTTTTGGGCGAATGCCTCAGCACAATTGGTCCTAGGACTAGTAGCGCTTGTATCCTTTTGTGTTCAGCTATTTTCCAAATCATATCTGAAAGACGACCCCTCCATCGGCCGCTACTATGTGTATTTGCACCTTTTTGTAGGTTCAATGACGCTTTTATTACTAACCGATTCCATCCTGATTTTCTACGGGGCTTGGGAATTAGTGGGGGCGTGTTCGTATTTACTTATCAGTTTTTGGCACCAAAAAACGGCCGCCATTCAAGCCGCTAAAAAAGCCTTTTTGATTAACCGCTTGGGGGATATTTCCTTATTGTTTGGCTTAATTGCACTCGGTCTGCATTTCAATACCTGGCAATTTTCAGCGATGCACGGCATTGCCCCTGCTCTCATCGGAATCGCCATTATTGCAGGCGGAATGGCCAAATCAGCCCAATTCCCGCTCATGTCTTGGCTACCGGATGCGATGGAAGGCCCTACGCCAGCCTCCGCTTTAATTCACGCCGCTACAATGGTGGCTGCAGGTGTTTTTGTGGGCGTTCGCGTTTTCGACATCACGGGACCAGAGACCCATCTGTTTATGGGAATCATCGGCGCAATCTCCTTTTTAGCAGGAGCAGTATTCGCCATTTTCCAAAACGACATCAAAAAAACACTCGCCTATTCCACCATTTCCCAGCTAGGTTTAATGTGGATGGGAATGGGTTCTGACGCGTCATTATTTCATTTATTGACCCACGGAATTTTCAAAGCGGGCCTCTTTTTAGCGGCTGGCGCGGTTATTCACACAGTACATTCCCAAAGCCTAAACGACATGGGTGGCCTTCGCAAGAAAGCGCCAATAGCGGCTTTGGCCTACCTCGTATTCGGAGCTGGATTAATGGGATTACCGCTTACGGGTGGTTTTTACAGTAAAGAAAATATCGCGGGATATTTATATACATCCGGTCAGGTAGAATTGCTAGTTGTTTTAGCACTAGGAATGGTCTTGACCAGTTTATATATCAGTCGCCAGTTTTATTTGATATTCATGGGGCCTTTGAAAGAAGGTTCGCCTAAAAAAGATTTCAGTTTAGAAACCCCTATCCGGCTATTAATTATAGCGAGCTTTTTCATTTGGATTTCTTGGAATCCCATCGAAATTCAAGATTCTGCCTTCTTAGAGCGTTTCGAGGTCGCCATTTACCACATTCCTGCGTTCTGGTTGTACATCACGGCTGCCACTTGGGTGCTGGGAATTGCGGGAGCTTATTTAACAAGAAATTGGATTCCGGCTGGGAATTACCAATTCTTGCCTCGTTTTTGGCCATCCTTATTTAGCCTGGTTCGCTGGAAAAGTAGATCAGCTCAGGTGTTCGAAACGCAATTCATTGACCGCTTCGTCAATGGGATTGCTGCTTTGCAAGTGATCATCGCCCACCTGTCGGCCTGGTTTGACCGACACATCGTCGATGGTATTTTAGTGGGTGGAAGTGCCAACTTGAGTGCAGGCACCGGAAGAATTTTAAGTCGCTGGCAATCCGCTAAAGTCCAAAGCTATTGGGCTATGATTATTGTGACATTTGCCTTATTTTTACTTTACGCGCTATTTATTAAATGACGAATTTACCTCTATTATCGCTCTTGATTGGATTGCCCTTGCTGGGTGCTTTGGCGCTTGGTTTGGGTCAATTGAAAGAACAAGCGAGAAACATTGCCATCGGTCTTTCGACACTCCAATTAGCGCTATTGGGCTATATCTATAGCGCTTTCGATAAAACATCTGGCTTATTTCAATTCAATGAGACGCACAATTGGTTCTCGATTTCGCTCGGATCGATGGGACAATTTATGTCCAAATACACGCTAGGAATTGATGGCTTGAGCATTTCCCTGATTCTGTTAACGGGGTTAATCACCTGGGTGGCACTTTGGAATTCGACAGACATTAAAGAAAAAATAGGTGGCTATTATGCCTTGGTTTTGCTTTTGAACGCCTCCATTATGGGCTGTTTTATGGCCAAAGACCTCTTCTTATTTTATGTTTTCTTCGAGTTTATGTTGCTCCCCATGTATTTCTTAATCGGAATTTGGGGTGGACCGCGCAGAAATTACGCATCCTTGAAATTCTTCATTTACACGCTGGTGGGCTCCCTTTTGATCCTCATCGTGATGCTTGGAATGGGCGTTGCTTATGTCGACCCTTACGAAACAGCCTTATTGAATGGCTTGATTCGCCCGGAACAAGGCTTCAATGTAGAAGCCTTGAAAACGGTGCAGCAACTGATTCAGTCACAAGAATTAGCCACATCTTCTTTAGTCCATAGCTTTGACATGCAGGCTTTAGCAGACTATAATAATTGCCAAATCACCAGCATCCTACATATCAGCTCCGGCTGGCAATTAGCAGGAATGAGCGCGCGTGAGTGGGGCTTTTGGTTATTATTCATCGGATTCGCCATCAAATTACCGATGGTTCCTTTGCACACTTGGTTACCCGATGCACACGTAGAAGCACCTACACCGATCTCCGTTTTATTGGCGGGAGTTTTGTTGAAAATCGGTGCCTATGGTTGGTTGCGAATCACTATTCCGTTCTTTATGCCAGAGGCTATTGAAGCAGCCAATATCTTAGCCACCTTAGGAGCTTTGTCCATCGTTTACGGCGCTTACAATGCACTAGCGATGACCGATTTAAAGAAATTAGTAGCCTATTCATCTGTTTCCCATATGGGTTTCGTGCTGATCGGAATCGCAGCATTTACCGCTGAAGGCTGGCAAGGAGCCATCTTCCAAACCATCTCTCACGGCGTTTTATCCGCGTTATTATTCTTGATCGTAGGCGTTTTGTATTCACGCACAGGCAACCGCGAAATCGATTCGTATGCTGGCTTGGTTACCTTGATGCCACGCTTTACGATCATCTCTGGCATCGCCATTTTTGCCTCTTTAGGTCTGCCGGGATTCTCTGGATTTATAGGAGAATTCTTCAGCTTGATGGGTGCATTCACCAGTCCGTTCGTGCATCCGGGGATTGCGGTTTTCGGGGCTTTGGGCTTATTATTAGGCGCTGGATACCTGTTATGGACTTTCCAAAAAATCTATTTGGGAAAACACTACCAAAAAAATGCCGACTGGTCTTTGCCTGATTTGAATAAATTAGAATTGCTTAGTCTTTTTGGTCTAGGAATTATCAGTATATTGCTAGGCGTTTATCCGGGCTTACTATTTGAGCTCAGTGAAAAATTTGTCACCGGATTACTAAAATAAACCTATTAAAAACTAAACCTATGGAAAACAAATTCAGCCGCAGAGACATTCTAAAAAGCTCTGCTGGATTCGCTGGCCTTGGCATGATGGGACACCGTTTTCAAGAAGCAGACATCCAAGCGGGCCTAGACTTGAAGGGAAAAGTACATCACTCGGCTTGTCGCTGGTGCTATCAAGATATCCCGTTTGAGGAATTAGTCATTAATGCCAAAAAAATCGGCTTGCAATCCATCGAATTAACAGGTCCCGATGAATGGGAAATCCTGAAAAAACACGATATGACGGCGGCGATTGGCTGGGGAAAATACCCGGACGGCATGAACATCCCTAACTTCTTTAACCGTACAAAAAACCACGATGCTTTAGTCGGATTCTACGAAGATATTATCCCTAAAGCAGCGAAAGCTGGCGTTAAAAACATCATCACTTTCTCAGGAAATAGAGACGGCATGAGCGATGAAGATGGCCTAATCAACTGCAAAAAGGGCTTGCAACGTATCATGAAAACCGCAGAACGATACGATGTAACGATCTCGATGGAGCTATTGAATTCCAAAGTCAACCACAAAGACTACCAAGCTGACACAACCGAATGGGGTGCTGCACTTTGTGAGATGGTGGGTTCTGATAAATTCAAATTGCTTTACGATATCTACCACATGCAAATCATGGAAGGGGACGTAATCGCTACCATTAAAAAATACCATCAATACATCTCACACTACCACACAGGTGGTGTTCCAGGTCGTAACGAGATTGATGAGACGCAAGAATTAAATTATGCGGCTATCATTCGTGCTATCTACGATACAGGATATAAAGGCTTTATTGGACAGGAATTCATTCCAGCACGTAAAGACAAAATGGCATCCTTAGAACAAGCAGTAAAAATCTGCGATATCTAAGAATACCAACACCTTGATAAAAACGCAAACAACTCGCTTCGAGTCGTTTGCGTTTTTTATTTATCAGGTTCCCGATATTGATTTTCTCCGACTTGTTTAGCCTTCGTTTTCTGCTCTATTTCGAGGTATGAAAACGCTCTTTTTTCTCTTTTTATCTTTCTTGTCTTTCGCGCAATGTGCTACTATCAGCACACAACCTCTTCCACAAATCAACTGTGAAGGCGATTCAATTCGACTCATTGTAGGCAGTTCTAGCGGAACCTTTCAGTGGGAAAAGCGCAGACCCTCGGACACGAAATTCACGAGCATCACAAACGCGCGCGCAGCGCGCTACAGTTTTCTTTCTGGCGGAGCCACGCATCCCACAGGATCTTATTATCGACTAAAAATCACGTCAGGAAAATGCATCAGCTATTCTGATTCTGTTTTAGTGACCTTGCGCAAAGCTCCTATTATTTCAAGCTTGACTGTGTGCGAGAAAACACTTATTTCTTTTCCTTATTCTTGGACACTAAATGGCGTCCCCGCCGATTCAGTCATAGCGAATCCCGCATTACAGGGCGCTAAATTGAAGGCATTCGCCCGATACTCCACTCTTCCAGCTGGCACTTGTGTGATGGCCTCCAATGAGGTATCGCTGAGTGTCACCTCGCTTCCGGCTGCTCCCACCCATTCCGTAAAACTCGTCAAAGCCTGCGTAGGCCTACCCTTTTCGCTCAATGCAACCGGGTGCTCACCATTACTAACCTATTGGTATAACACGGACGGCCGCAAAATAGGCGAAGGAAGTCGTTTACCTTTAATCGCTTTAGATAGTTCATTTTTCAGAGCCTCCTGCGTCAAATCAGGTTGCGAAGGGCCTTTATCGACAGGCGTAAAAACAGCCATTTACCCCATTCCACAGCCACCGCTAAATACGACTGCTTCCTACTTCTGTTCGGATGTTTCCTTTTCTTTACAAGCCAGCGGGGGTCTAAACAATATCTGGTATGAATCGGAGATAGCTAAATCAAGCCTAAGTACGGCAACGGCCTTAACCATGAAAGCTATTCGAAATACAAACCAAGAAGATTCCCTCCTCATCCGATTTGCTTCCGTCAAAATAAACGATTGCGAAAGCACTCGAATTCCAGTAACGATTCGCATCAAGCCACGACTCGTTATACGTGCATTAAATCCTATTTCACTTACAGGTGAAAGAACGATTGCAGTACCTGAAACACTGCCGTTGAATGGAACACCACCCTACCAAGTCACCCATACCTCCTCAGCAAAAAGCCCTTTCGGTCCTTTCTCCACCAATGGATTCCTGTATAGAACTGCCACGGATTCACTAGGCTGCAGCGCGAAAGACACTACAGTAGTAAATTACGTGCGAAACGGCCCCATCATTCATCATTTAACCGCCAGCTCTGAGACGAATTGCCTGACAAATAACTACCGTATTCGAATCAGTGGGTGTCCAATGAAAACATCTGGGTTAAGTGCTTCTAAACGCTATGAATCCGCAATTGCAGATTTTATCCTAACGGGCGGAAATTATACTTTCCTCTGCAACGATGGCGAAACAGATACAATAACACTGAATTTACCCACCCTAAAGCAACCAAGCTCCCTGCTGCGCAAATCCTTCACGGGTCCCATTTGCGAAGCAGACAGCGCAAGTCTCAGTCTTACATTGGACCCTAGCGTTCATTTCATTGGTTGGGAAATGAACGGACATCTTTTTGCCACTGAAAAAACAATAAAAGGCCTAATTCCATCCGGAGAATACCAATCCGTGTTTGAAGAAAATGGCTGTTTCTACCGCTCGGGGAAAATTGTTCTGGAGAGAAAAGCGAATCCCCCAGCTCCTCGTTTAGAAAAAATGGGAGCCTATTTTGTGAAGACTTGGTCACTCGGCATCCCCGAATGGCTCATCGATCAAACCCGATCCACTGACACATCCTCTATTCGAAAGATCACCGAAGGACGCGAATTCTACGTCCGCGCTAAGTGGATGTATAAAAGTCTTTCCTGCTTTTCTCCCTATTCCAATGTGTATTACGTAGATAAACCCGCGATCTACGAATTCGCTGTTTACCCTAATCCAAACCAAGGGGAAATGTCCATCGAAATCGCGTATGAAATAGCAGACGCAGAAGTCCACTTGTTCGATTTGAAGGGGAAATTACTTGACTCTATGAAAATAAAAAGTTCCAGCAGGAGAATCGACTGGGATATTTCCCGTTTCCCTGCTGGAACCTATATAGTCAGACTGATCTCTGATGGAATCAGCCAAGAAAAAACTATTCGTAAATCCCTTTAGCCACTTTCTCCGAAATAGCTTTAGGGGCTATCCAAGCCAAAAAAGCTCCTAGCTTATTGATGAGACCCGTTATCACTTCTTGCTTTTTAGCAAACATACCATCCACTGCTAACTTTGCCACAACAGCAGGAGTCATCGTTACTTTCTCTGCCGCCTTGCTAGCCTTAGCTGGCAAGTTCGCTCGGTCATTAAAGTTCGTAGTAGTAGCACCCGGGCTAACGGCCGTAACGCTAATACCTTTCTCCTTCCACTCGTGGAATAAGCCACGAGAGAAGTTCAAGACAAATACTTTAGAGGCAGCGTAAACACTCATTAAAGGAATCGCTTGATAGGCGGTAGAACTCGCAATATTTAAGACGTAAGCTTGGCCTTTTCCAGAAAGCATCGGATAAAAACGGTAACACGATTCCACCAATGCATTCATGTTTACTTGCATCATCTTTTGGGTCTCCTCAAAAGAATATTTTTCAAATTCACCCACTAAACCATAACCCGCATTGTTCACCAAAATACGTAAATCAATCTGCTTTGCCAGCACCCACTCATACAAGGTGTTAACAGCAGATGGATCCGCTAAATCCGCTACTAGGTAATCAACCTCCAGCGAATACTTTTTCTGAATCTCTTCTTTTACCTGCTGAAGCTCATACGAATTTCGAGCCACCAATAACAGGTTATATCCTCTCTCTGCTAATTGCAAGGCAATTTCCTTGCCAATTCCTTTACTTCCTCCGGTAATAATTGCGTATGACATAAGCTTGTGTAAATGAAAAAAGCCGCTCGATGAGCAGCTTTTTTCGATGATTAATTTCTACTTATTTCTTAGGAGCCGCAGCTGGAGTAGGATTCAAATAATCGTTGACTTCTTTGTCATCCGCTTTAATCTCCTGCGCTTTGGTGAAATACTCTCTCACTTTGGCATCGTCCTTCGTTACAGTTAAATGATAACCTCCTAAGTATTTCAAAGCTTCAAATAATTGATTCTTATCTTCCTTGAATGTAGTTGATTTTTCTTCTCTCAACTTTGCAACCGTCTCTAAGAACTTCTCATAGTGTGGAACCCCTAACCATTTCGTTCCACTAAAATCAACTAAGTTATTAGCACGAGCACGGTTAATATAGAATGGAGGCCATTTGTCGTTCACAGAAATTGCCTTTGCAAACAAGGTATCCGACTTCATCGCAATTAATGGGCGATTCAATGTATCCGCTTTAGGAGTAAAAGCGGCCATAAAATAATAATCCATTGCCGCTTTGAAGTAATCTCCAGAACCAATCGCTTGGTTTTTCTTTTGCTTCCACTCGATTCCTTTCAATGCTGCGGTTGCCGCATCACTATAACGCTTTTGCTTGTAACGAATATCGTGAATGATATTATACACGTTATTGTTTGTATCTAAAGGTGCAGCGCGCTCTAAATAAGTTAAGGCCACTGAATCTTTACCTAAGCCTTGATATCCTTTTCCAAAGTACAAATCATCCATGTAGTATGGTTTCACACCAGAACGAACCATCCCTTCTAAGTTATCAATCCCTTGTTGGTAGTTCTTCATTTCTACGTTTGAATACCCACGCATACGGAAGATATCGTTGTCTTTCACCCCTTTCTTATCCGCCTCATCTGTGTACTTCATCGCACCTTCATAGTCTTGAGATAAGAATAATAATTTAGCTGTTTCTAAAGTTACTTCTGGAGTTGCTTCCGCTTTCTCTAAATACTTTCTGAAGTAACGAGATGCATTTTTGTATTGGCTACCTACAATCAAATACTCACCATAACGTTTATGTGCAGGTGCATAGTTTGAATCCAAGTCAATCGCTTCTTTGTAACGAGATTGTGTTTCACGGTAGTTTTTACCACGTAAGAATACCGTTCCAATTTTCACTTTCGCTTTTACATTCTTAGGATCTTGCATTAAAGCTTGTTCATAAGATGAAACTGCATTACCACCGTCGTTCTTAATTAAGAATGCATCACCACGAACGATCATTTGCTCGGCGTTAGGACCTTTCTTCGTTTTCTCTAACATTAAATCGATCAAACGAATCGCCTCTGCAGGATCATTATTGTTTGCATTGAATTCTGGATCGCGTCCTAATTTGTAGAACATCTCATACGCTTCAGCAATACGGTGAATAACATCCCCATTTTTGTATTTCGTTTCAGATAAAATACGATCGAAATCTACTTTCGCTTCATTTACCTTGTTTTGACCTACTTTAATCGTGGCCAAACCTACTTGATTCAAATAGTTCTTCGGATCTGCTGCTAAGCCTTTTTTGAATGCATCTTCTGCACCAGCCCAATCTCTACGAGATAAATAATAATACCCTAAATAATAGTAGTTTTCACCAGTAGGAGAAGCAGTCACTAAACCTTCAAAAACTTGCTTAGCTCTTGTAGGTTGATCGCGATCAATAAAGTGTAATCCTTCTGCGATAGTTTGTCCCATTGCCATATTGGTGATCAATAAACTGACAGCCAATATCCACGATTTCATTTTCTTCATTTTGTTTTTTTAATTAATAGCTTTCAATATTTTTCCTAGGCCTCGAACACCGAAATGTCCAATTTTATACACTTAACTTATAATTCGTAAGAACAACAAAAATAAAAACAATCTTCTATTTTCCCTACTCTAAACCGAATAAAAATGAACTATTGACTGATTTGATACGTGCGAATCGTGATAGGGCGGGTCAAAGGAATTAAGCCAGCTTTTAAAACAATCAATTGTCCTAAATCCCCCGATACATAATTCAAGAATCCTGTTCCCAAACCCTGGTGCGCTTCTTTTAAAATATACTTGATTTCCCGGCGAAGAGGGTACTTTTTCAAGGCTAAGTTATACCCAAAAGGTTGCGAGTAAGGCATCCCCTTCCCTTCCGCCACGGACATTACATTCACTGAGCGAATGAAACCTAAAGAGGTTGGATTATCTCCATCACTAATCCAATTCGAACCGACAATTCCAATCGCTCGAGGATCATTTTTTACCTGATTGATTACTTCTGGGTTAGACCCAGCCGCCACTACGTGTAATTTCTCGGCACTCGAAATCTTTAATTTGTCTAATAAAAATTTCAAATTACTGGAGTTCGCTTTATCCACAATAAGCGTATGCTTAGTCGATGTCCCCACAATTAAATCCTTCAAATCGGCTAAAGTAATAAGCGTGTCTGAGTTGGATTTATTCGCTAACAAAGCTATGCCGTCTGCGGCTATATTAAAACTGCGGTAAGCAATGGCTTTCCGAGTGAAAATTTCTTTTTCTTTGGCTGTCAAATCACGTGTTACAACTACACCTCTAATTTTGTCATTCAGCATATCAGCAATGACTTCATTTTCTGGGCTAAACTTGTACTTGATTTTAGCGTATTTATATTGCTCTTCAAAAGCCGTCTTCTCAGCCTTCATCAACGGCTCAAAAGACTCATCTACCCCTAAGGTAATTTCACCCACAGTAGCTGAATCAGTAGGCCCCTCTTTTTTATCCGTGGAGCACTGAAAAAAACATAGTCCCAGAAGGACTAAACTAATATTTTTGATATTCTTCATCATCCTCATCTGTCGAGTTGAAATAAGCATAGGCTCTCCAAATGCGGAACAAGCCATACGCCATAAATAGTAATCCAAATAAAACAATAGTAGGCACTCCAAAATTAGTACCTAAATCAAACTCCGAATAAAAAGCCACATACAGCCCTAACAAAAAATAGGCAAAGGCAACAATCAATCGAAATCCAATATTAATCCAAATAGCAACAGGTCTTTTCATTTTCTTTAAAAAAACAGACCTGCTAAAAATACATTCAGCAGGTCTGTCTATGGTTAAGCGTTTATATCTTATTCAGATAAAACGAACGTGATCGGTTGAGTAAAACGAGATCTAACCGCGCGTCCAGATTGTTTACCAGGATTCCATCTTGGCATAGATTTGATCACACGAATAGCTTCCTCATCACATCCGAAACCAACACCCTTCAAAACTTGAACGTCTTGAACAGTACCGTCCGTATTAACAACGAATGAGACGAATACTCTACCACCTACGTTTGCACGTTGAGCAGCAGATGGGTATTTTAACGTTTTCTGTAAGAAACGTCCCCATGCACCCGCACCACCAGGGAATTCAGCTTGTTGCTCTACTGCCGTAAAGATTTCATCTTCAGCTGGCTTAGGAGGTTCAACAGGTTCTGATCCTTTCGCATCTGGATCTACTGGTGGCTCATACGTTTCCGTTTCACCCTTCACAGTTTCAGATGCGGTATTACCTCTTACCTCTTCAGGTGGAGGTTCTGGTTTCGTTACTTCCTCATCATGCTTGATTTCTGGAGGTAAGAATTTCGTCGTTGTCACCTTAGGAATTTCCTTGGGTGGTGGCGGTGGCGGCGGTGGAGGCAACTCAACCTTTTTAGGTGGAGCAGGCTTGTCCAATTTCATTACTTCAGCAGTCACCTCAGTCTTATCTTCCGCTGCTGCAGTTAACTGTTTCCAGAAAGCTGCTAACAAAAGAGCACCGACAAAGAGTGCAGAGCCTAGTAATACGGACCGCTTCATTACTTTAGGATATGTCTTACGCAGAACGAAGGCACCGAATTCACGGTTCTTGTCTTTGAAGATAATATCGTCCAAAGTAGCATCTTGGCTTATTACTTGTGACATAATATTCGTTTAATTTAAAATTAATTTAATAAGCTTATTTTCCTGATCGTTTAATCAATGCCTCCGTATCCGGATCGATTTCTAACAAAGCATAACGCTTGTTGTTAGTAATCGCACATTCATCAAGCATGTCAATCATATTGCGATACTTCGCTTTTTTGGTTGGCTTGATCACGATAGTAAAATTATTACCCACTTTCGCTTTCAGATCCGCGATAACCTTGCGAATTCCTGTCTCCGAATAGTTAGTAACTTGCATTACTGTACCTGCTTCAGTAGGGATACCTTGGTAGTAATACACCTTGTTCTCATCTGGACACACCGTAAGTGTTTCCGATAATTTTACTGGTGATGTTTCCTTT
>Ga0222712_10002017_pt1 | contig 24012 bp, 22 predicted proteins | sample C33_657DmetaG_FD_165043 | JGI IMG/M metagenome (GOLD analysis project Ga0222712, IMG submission 165043) | Estuarine water microbial communities from San Francisco Bay, California, United States - C33_657D | ecosystem: Environmental > Aquatic > Marine > Unclassified | place: USA: California... | reverse complement strand
ATAATGCACCCCATGGTCTTTACAGAATCTCTGGAATTGCAACAGGAAATACACGACAATTTGAAGTTGTGTCTGCAAATCCAATCAATAATCCAACTCAGGTTGGTCTTGGAATCACTGCTACTTTAACATCAAATGCAGTGTCTGCTGGTAAGGCTCTTGGAGTTTCGACGATTTCTTATCTGCCTTCTTCTGGTTTATCGACGATTACATTCTATAATGCTCACGGATTGTTTGTTGGTAATAAGGTAAGAATTGGTGGAGCATCTGATAATTTCTTCAATAAAGATGCAGTTGTAACTAAGATTAATGGACAATCATCTCTGACTGTTAATGTTGGTCTTGGAACAACTGTTGTTGGAACAGGCGGAAGCATCTTTGTTTATAGATATGCAATCTCATCAAATGCAGCAGACACAACATCGGAAAATGAGGGTGTTGGTGGAAGACTGATTACAGAGTATGCGGGAATTACAACAACTCTGAATGCACCAATTCTTGCAAGTGATCCAGATACAACTCCACTCACAATTGTTGGTGCAGATACTTTAGGATTGAAGATTGGTGATTACCTGCAAGTTGATGAAGAAATCTTTAGAGTCAGTGAAACTGTAGTTGGAAATACAGTTAATGTATTCCGTGAGTTGTTTGGAACTTCTAGAGAAACTCACACACTAGGAACTGTAGTTAAGAAGATTAATCTCAGGCCAATTGAACTTCGTAGAAATTCAATTATTCGTGCATCAGGTCATACCTTTGAGTATCTTGGTTTCGGTCCCGGTAACTACTCAACTGCTCTTCCTGAGAGACAGGACAGAATCATTTCTCCACAAGAAGAATTGATTGCTCAGAATACAAGAGTTGACGGTGGAGTTAGCATCTTTACTGCGATGAACAGTGATGGTGATTTCTATACTGGCAATAAGAAAGTTAACTCAGCAACAGGCCAAGAAGAAGTATTTGATGCACCTGTTCCCTCTGTTGTAGGTGAAGAAATTGATACGGGTAATCTCAGTGTTGGTTTTGATGTTCTTTCTCCTCTGGAAGCATCAATCACAAGATCTCTGAGAGTTGAAGGTGGTCCTGACGGTAATCTGGTCTCTGAATTTGATGGTCCTGTAGTCTTCAACAACAAGATTACATCTAACTCAGATAAAGGTATTGAAGCAACTTCACTTTTCCTTCAGGGAACTGAAAATGTTTCGAGAAAATATACAATCAGTAACTCGAAACCAACTCTTGCTGGTAATTATGGCGACATTAACTTCAATTCCTTACCAAATAAATATGGATTTGTTGGTTGGAGTTATGTAACGGGTAACACTTGGGAACCATTTGGATTTATTGGTGGTCAGGGTGTTGGAATTTCTACAGTTGGTGGTTATGTTGGATTTTCAACTCTTCTGAATCTTGTTGCAACTGGATTTACTTTTGGTGTTGATTATGATTCAACTAGTGGTATTAGCACTATTACTCTTGATGCTGATCCGAGAATTGGAATTTACACCGGAGCAAATGCATCAAACTTCTTAGGTAATGTAAGATCACTTAACTTTGTTGGAGGAGCGGTAACTGTAAATGCAAGCACTACTACAGGAGTTGCAACTGTTTATATTTCTGCAACTGCTGGTGCAGCTGGATCAACTCCAGGTCTTCCATTAAACTCTTTACAATGGAATAATAATGATTCTTTTAGTGGAGTCCCTATCGCAAGTTACGATCAAAATAATAATCTGGTAAGATTTGGAGATTCTTCTAATAATGCTGATGCAATCTTCTTCAACAACTCAGGTAATGTTGGATTCGCATCAACATTACCAAGTGCAAAGGTGGAGATTGTTGCAAATAACGAAACTTCACTCTATATTAAATCTACAAGTGGAACCAATATTGTAAGAGTTGATAACTCACTAAATGATACAACTCCATTCATTATTGATGCTAATGGAAGAGTTGGTATTAATACAGGAGTTACTGTTGCTCCACTTGATGTTGTAGGAAATGCTGCGATTACTGGAGCAGTTAGACTCTATGAAACTGATAGAAGTAACTATGTTGGTCTTCAGGTTGGTTCTCTGAGTTCTAACTTAACATTTACACTTCCAACTTCTTATGGTAGTGTAAATCAAGTTCTGACTACTAATGGTTCAGGAACTCTTTCTTGGACCAGTGTTTCTAGACAGAATGTTGTTGTCGGAACTGGTCTGACTTCAACAAGTACAACTTCTGGTGGCATTACAACTTCTACGATTTCAAACACTGGTGTTACAAAAATAATCGCAGGACTTGGAATCTCCATAAGCCCTGCGGGTGGAACTGGTGATGTGACTTTAACTGCTACCCTTTCTGGTGCTTCTACACCTTATCCATTCACAACTCGTGGGTTTAGTATTCCTCTTTAATTAACCTGCTTCAGGAATCACTACGATATTATATGCACCACAGGTTGCACTAAATGTTTGAGAAGCAGATAGCATTATTTCGGTAGGAAGTGCGAATGCTCCAGTTCCGGTAGCATTATTAGCACTTCCTACCGTTGAAATGCCAGCAATATTTCTACCAATAGCAGAAGCACCACTAGCACTTGCACTTATTCCACCCCAACTTACAGTTGTTGGTGATGACATATAGTTGATTATGATTCTAACATTTTGACCAGTATTATTGGTATATAATGGATTAGAAGATCCACTCAGTACTTGAGCTGCCATATTGAATAGTAAATACTTTTCTTGTATTTATAAATAAGTAAAAAGGTTGGCGCTCTCCACCGATGGCATTTCAAAAGAATTTTGTCGTTAAGAACGGCATCGAGGTAAACAATACTCTTATATTTGCCGACAAAACTAAAAATACGGTAGGTATTGGAACCACTTTAACTCCAGAGAAACTTCAAGTTAATGGTGGTATCGGTGCTACAAGCATAGTTTTAACTGGTGTTGGAACACTCCCAACACTCAAATCTACAAATGCACTCATTTCCAATCTTTATGCAGTTTCTGGTGTAGTAACTTCCATTAGTGGTTTCACAGCAAACTATACCACTGGTAACTTTGGGATTGTTAATGCAACCAATGTGAATGCAGTCTCTGGTGTAGTAACTAATCTTTCTGGAACAATATCAACTTACAGTAATTCTTACACCTCAGTATTAAATGCAGGAACAGTCTTAACACCAAATCTTTATGCTGTTTCTGGTGTAGTAACTTCTATTAGTGGTTCCACAGCAAACTATACGACTGGTAACTTTGGCATTGTTAACGTCAATAACTTAAATGCAATCTCTGGTGTAGTAACCAATCTTTCTGGTACAATATCAACTTACAGTAATTCTTATGTAACTACATTAAACTCTGGCACAGTTTTAACACCTAATCTTTATGCTGTTTCTGGTGTAGTAACTTCCATCAGTGGTTCTACTGCAAACTATACCACTGGCAACTTTGGGATTGTTAATGTTAATAAAGTAAATGCAGTTTCTGGTGTAGTAACTAACTTATCAGGGACGATATCAACTTATACCAACTCTTATTCGACTATATTAAACTCAGGAACAGTCTTAACACCTAATCTTTATGCTGTTTCTGGTGTAGTAACTTCTATTAGTGGTTCTACAGTAAACTATACAAACTTAACAGGTTCTCGTTTAAATATATCGGGTGTTTCGACAGTTACATCACTTTCAATCGGATCAAATCAGGTCATTAGTTCTGGTAGACAACTTCAGAATATACTTTCTCTAGATTCTACTACAACATCAACGATCCAAAATGCGATTACATTTTCTAGCACATTTTCTAATATTGATGTAGTTGGAGTTTCAACACTAGGAAATGTTGAAGTTTATTCTGGTATTATTACCGCAGCATCAGGTATAGTAACTTATTATGGAGATGGTCAATACTTACAGAATTTACCATCAGCATCTCCAGGTGGTTCAAATACTCAGGTTCAATATAACAATTTAGGATTATTTGCTGGAAGTAGTAACTTTGTTTTTGATGGAGGAAGTGTAACTGTAGGAAGTGCAGTTACGTTAAATTCTACAGGAATCAATGCACCTACAGGAATAGTTACAGCAACTACTTTTAGTGGAGCATTAAGTGGTAATGCAACGAGCGCAACCACTGCTACTAATGCAAATAACATCAATGTTGCTGATGAAAGTGCAGATACTACATGTTTCCCAGTCTTTACAACTTCTGCGACGGGAAATCAAGCACCTAAGACTGATTCAAGTTCTTTATTATATAATGCATCAACAGGAACATTATCAGCAACTACTTTCAGTGGAGCATTAATCGGTAATGCAACTACAGCAACCACTGCTACTAATGCAAATAATATCAACATTTCTGCAACAACATCTACTGATACTACAACTTCTGTTGTTCTCGTTGCAGACCAAGCAACTGGAAACCAGAGTCCCTTTATTGATTCCGGTCTAACCTATGATGCAAATACAAATAACTTAAGTGCTACTACTTTTACTGGAGCATTAAGTGGTAATGCAACGAGCGCAACCACTGCTACTACAGCAACTAACGCCAATAATATTAATATTTCCGCAACAACATCTACTGATACTACAACTTCTGTTGTTCTCGTTGCAAACCAAGCAACTGGAAACCAGAGCCCATTTATTGACTCCGGATTATTATATGACGCAAATACAAATAACTTAAGTGCTACTACTTTTACTGGAGCATTAAGTGGTAATGCAACGAGTGCCACTAATGCAGATAATATCAACATTTCCGCAACAACATCTACAGATACCACAACTTCTGTTGTTCTTGTTGGAAATCAAGCAACAGGAAACCAGAGTCCCTTTATTGATTCCGGTCTAACCTATGATGCAAATACAAATACATTATCAGCAACTACTTTTAGTGGAGCATTAAGTGGTAATGCAACAAGTGCTACTTCCGCAACTACAGCAACCACTGCCACTAATGCAGATAATATCAACATTTCCGCAACAACATCTACTGATACTACAACTTCTGTTGTTCTCGTTGCAGACCAAGCAACTGGAAACCAGAGCCCATTTATTGACTCCGGATTATTATATGACGCAAATACAAATAACTTAAGTGCTACTACTTTTACTGGAGCATTAAGTGGTAATGCAACTACAGCAACCACTGCTACTAATGCAAATAATATCAACATTTCTGCAACAACATCTACTGATACTACAACTTCCATAGTTCTTGTTGCAAACCAAGCAACAGGAAACCAGAGTCCCTTTATTGATTCCGGTCTAACCTATGATGCAAATACAAATACATTATCAGCAACTACTTTTAGTGGAGCATTAAGTGGTAATGCAACTACAGCAACCACTGCTACTACAGCAACTAACGCCAATAATATCAATATTTCCGCAACAACATCTACTGATACTACAACTTCCATAGTTCTTGTTGCAAACCAAGCAACAGGAAACCAGAGTCCCTTTATTGATTCCGGTCTAACCTATGATGCAAATACAAATAACTTAAGTGCTACTACTTTTACTGGAGCATTAAGTGGTAATGCAACTACAGCAACTAACGCCAATAATATTAATCTTGCAGATGAAAGTGCTGACACTACTTGTTTCCCTATATTTGCAACAGCAGCAACAGGAAATCAAGCACCTAAGACGGATTCAAGTTCTTTATTATATAATGCATCAACCGGAAACTTGTCTTCAACAGAATTTACATCACTTTCTGATGAAACAAAAAAGACTAACATACATACGATAGAAAATTCAATAGAAATAACAAAACAACTCAGAGGAGTCAAGTTTAATTGGATAGATAATGATAAACCATCAGTCGGTGTAATTGCTCAAGAAGTTGAAAAAGTTCTTCCAGAACTCGTATCAAATACAAGTCCAAAAACAGTTAATTATAATGGATTGATTGGAGTATTGATTGAAGCAATTAAGGAACAACAAATTCGCATTGAAGAGTTGGAGAGAAAGTTGAATGCCTAATGAATTCTTATCACCTGAGGGAGATCTAGAAGACTATTTTGTAGATGAATATTGGTTAATAGACCAATATGTTGGTGATGAATTATGGATTTGGGGGAATGGTGCCCAAGGCAGAATGGGAATAAACGTTGTAGCAGATCGAGCAACTCCTGTTACAACACTTTCTGGTGGAGTAAACTGGAAACAAGTTTCTTGTGGAAACCAAAGTTCTTATGCAATCAAAACTGATGGAACTTTATGGACCTGGGGTGGTAATGGATATGGTCAACTAGGAGACAATACAACAACCCAAAGAAATACACCAGTAACAACATTCGCTGGAGGAACTAACTGGAAGCAAGTTGTATCAGCATCGTTCCATGTTTCAGCTCTAAAAAATGATGGAACCTTATGGACTTGGGGAAGAAATAATTTTGGTCAATTAGGTGTCAATAATACAACCCAAAGAAACACTCCAGTAACAACATTTGCTGGAGGAAATAACTGGAAATCAGTGGCATCTAATTTGGCTGGATTTATGACAGTAGCAATCAAAACTGATGGAACCTTATGGACTTGGGGAGATAATAGAGTTGGTCAATTAGGTGTTAATGATACAACCCAAAGAAATACTCCAGTCACTACATTTACAGGAGGAAATAATTGGAAACAAGTTGCTACTGGATATATAAGTACTGTTGCAATCAAAACTGATGGAACCTTATGGACTTGGGGTGATAATGGGTATGGTCAATTAGGAATCAACGACACAGTTGATAGATTCACACCAGTCACTACATTTGGGGGAGGAACTAACTGGAAACAAGTTTCTTCTAGATTTTATAGTGTTTCTGCAATCAAAACTGATGGAACTTTATGGGTTTGGGGACTTAATACTAGTCTTCAACTAGGCAACGGACTTGCTGGTAATAGACTAACACCAATAACAACATTTGCTGGAGGAACTAACTGGAAACAAGTTTCTAATGGAAATGATATGACTTCAGCAGTTAAGACTGATGGAACCTTATGGACTTGGGGATTAGGAACTTTCGGTAGACTTGGAAATAATAATCTTACTACCAGATCTACACCAATAACAACATTTGCTGGAGGAACCAATTGGAAACAAGTTGCTAGTGGAGCAGCTCATATGATTGCAGTTTTCTTAGGAACCACACCTGACCTTCCAATCTCATAAATATCTATAAAAAATGCCAATATCACCTGAAGGAAATTTAGAAGATTATTTTGTAACTGAGTATTGGTTAATTGACCAATATATCGGTGATGAATTATTAGTTTGGGGTGATGGATCTGTAGGTCAATTGGGAAAAAATAGCACATCTGATGGTTTTACTCCAGCCACAACATTTGCTGGAGGAACCAACTGGAAACAAGTTGCTTGTGGTGGGGCCCATACAGCAGCAATCAAAACTGATGGAACCTTATGGACTTGGGGGGAAACTAGTAATGGTCAACTTGGAGCAAATTTAGGAGGTGCTTTAGTTCGTAGATCCACACCAGTGACCACATTTGCCGGTGGAACTGATTGGAAACAAGTTGCTTGTGGTGTTTCTCACACAGCAGCAATAAAAACCGATGGAACCTTATGGGTTTGGGGACTTAATAGTTCTGGGCAATTGGGAACTAATAATTTTATATCCACATCAATACCGGTCACAACATTTGCTGGAGGAACCAACTGGAAACAAGTTGACGGTAATAGTAGACATACAGCAGCAATCAAGACTGATGGAACCTTATGGACTTGGGGACAGGGTGCTGATGGTGAACTAGGAGTCAATGATTTAAATTCAAGATCTTTGCCAACAACAACATTTGCCGGAGGAACCAACTGGAAACAAGTTTCTTGCGGTGGTTATTACACAGCAGCAATCAAAACCGATGGAACCTTATGGACTTGGGGAAGAAATACTTCAGGGCAATTAGGAGACAACACTACATCAAATAAACGTACTCCAGTCACAACATTTGCTGGAGGAACCAACTGGAAACAAGTTGACGGTAATAGTAGTCACACAGCAGCAATCAAAACCGATGGAACCTTATGGACTTGGGGTAATAATGGTTCTGGAAAACTAGGAATCAATGATGCAATCACTAGAACCACACCAGTCACCACATTTGCTGGAGGAACCAACTGGAAACAAGTTACTGGTGGTAATAGTCACACAGCAGCAATCAAAACCGATGGAACCTTATGGACTTGGGGTTATAATGGTGATGGACGATTAGGTAATAATAGTGGAAATAGATCTACACCAGTCACAACATTTGCTGGAGGAACCAACTGGAAACAAGTTGCTAGTGATGGTTCCAATACAGCAGCAGTTCTTGCAGGAACCACACCTGATCTCCCAATCTCATAAATAACTAAAAAAGACGTATGGAATTCGCACTGATTCATAATAATCAACTTATTTTGGGCCCAATCGGATTTAATGTCCGTATGATTAATTCTGAGTTGGAAGATCTAGAACTTGATGATAAGATTTCTCCTCAGAGTTATACTAATCTCCCAATTCATTTTTCTGATGGTATCACTCATCTTGTTGAGATTGAAAAGATAGTTCCCGAATATGACCCTAAGTATCAGAATGTAGGAAATTTTACTTGGGAAATCGTTGAAGAAGATAATACTCCAGTAAAAGTCAGAACTACTTTTGAGATTGGAGATAAGACTTTAGAGGAAGTAAAAGCACTTCGTAAGCAAGAAGTTTCTCCATATAGAAGGGAAAAAGAAAATACAACGATCTCATTAATGATTAATGGAACTTCTATTGATGTATCAACTTCAAGAGAAGAAAGATTACTTCTCGCAAGTAAGTTTACTGCAACTCCTGGTCCCCATAACTATAAGTTTGGAAATATTTGGTTAGAGATTACTACAGAAGACCTTCAATACATTATTACTGAAATTGATAAAGTTGTTCAAGAGGCATTTGATTGGGAACTTGCAAAACTTCAAGAGATTGATGCTTGCACGACAATTGATGAAGCTTATGATGTCGTGGTTAGGAAACAGCAAGAACCACAGATTGAAATACCTGTAATTTTATCAGCAGAGTAGTAAAATGTCTTTGGAACCAACTACTAATTTTAAAGATAGTAATGGTGTAGACTTGGGGAAAAAACTTATTAGTAAAGATTACTTAATGAGTGTTTATCCAAGTATTGCTCAAGAAATTGGAAAAACTCCCGAATTATGGACTTGGGGGCAGAATAATTATGCACAATTGGGAATTAATGATGGAGTAAATAAAAGCACTCCAGTAACAACATTTGCTGGAGGAACCAACTGGAAACAAGTTAGTGTTGGAGGCCCTATTAATTTTCTTTTTGCAGCTGGAATCAAAACTGATGGAACTTTATGGACTTGGGGAAATGGGGGTTTTGGTGCTCTTGGAAACGCATCTAATACAAATAGAAGTACACCAGTAACAACATTTGCTGGAGGAACTAACTGGAAGCAGGTTTATTGCTCGGTGAATCATGTAGTAGCAATCAAAACTGATGGAACTTTATGGCTTTGGGGTAATGGTGCAAATGGAGAATTGGGTCACAATAAAGCAACTAGTTCAAATACTCCAGTAACAACATTTGCCGGTGGAAACAATTGGAGACAAGCTAGTGGCCCGGCTGCATCAACTGGAGCAATCAAAACTGATGGAACTTTATGGGTTTGGGGATTTAATGCTAATGGTCAACTTGGTATTAATTTTGGTGGTTTTACTTCTGCTGCAGTTAAATCAACACCAGTAACAACATTTGCCGGTGGAACTAATTGGAAAGAAGTAAAGGGATCTTACGCATTAAAATCTGATGGATCTTTCTGGAGATGGTATAGTCCTCCTGGTGTCCATTCAACTCCCATAATTATGTTTTCCGGAAATAATTGGAAAACAATATCTAGTAGATACGCAGGAATCAAAACTGATGGAACTTTATGGGTTTGGGGAGCTAATGATCAGGGACAATTAGGAACTAATGATACAATCTACAGATCCACACCAGTAACAACATTTGCTGGAGGAACTAATTGGAAACAAGTTAGTATTATGTTTAATTTTACAACAGCAATCAAAACTGATGGAACCTTATGGAGTTGGGGTAATAATTATTATGGACAATTAGGAACCAATGATGCAACCCTAAGATTAACTCCAGTAACCACATTTGCAGGAGGAACTAACTGGAAACAAGTTTCTAGTTCTTATAAATTTAGTGCAGCAATCCAATCATCAGACTTTATCTAAATACTGAAAACACATTATAAGTACACAATGAATCCACTTGAATTGGTTGCAAAGACCTTATATTCGTTTGAAGAAAAAAAACTCACAACACAAGTTCTTGAAGCATTTGGAAAAAGAGCAATAACTTTCGAACAACATAATGATGTTGCAAAGATTTTTTTTGAAATAAAAGATTTCTCAAATGCTATTTTACATGGAGAAAAAGCACTAAAACTTGCAAAGTCAAAAGAAGAACTTTATATTACGACTAAAAATCTTATCAATGCTTATAACCAAAATAACTATCCGGACAAAGCACTGACTCAAATCTCAAAAATAAAGTCACAAAATCCTCAAGATACTGAACTGCTTCTTGAGGAAACTTTTTCTTATTCTGCTGTCAATCAAAAAGAAAAATCAGAAAAACTTTTATTCAGTCTACTTCAAAAGAAACTACCAGAAGAGATTGAAAGAAAAGCATATCACAACTTATCGGGTCATTATTTCCGTAAGGATGACTTAAAGACTGGTCTTCAACACTTCCTCAAAGCAGGAGAAGTGGAAGCGTACAAGAACAAAGAACTTCCTTCATATACCAAATGGGATGGATCAGTAGTTTTGGGACAAACAATTCTTATTGATAGTCAATGTGGTGCTGGTGATGAGATAATGCACGTTCGTTTTATGAAACACATTGAGAAACTTGGTATGAAACCAGTGTGGATAACAACAAGAAAAGACATTCAGAAAATCTTTAATTCTAACGGATTTCGTACAGAATGCGTATGGGACAATCCACAGTTCCCACAAGATTCTAAATGGGTTTATGCTCTTGCTTTACCTTATTATCTTGATTTAGAAGTTCAAGATTTAGGAAGAGAACCTTATCTTCAACCACTTCCAGAGAAAGAACATCAATATTCTTATCTACAAGAGGATAAGAAGTTTAAGATTGGAGTATTCTGGAACTCTGGTTCTGGATTTGAGCAGGCACATTTTCGTTCAGTGAATGTTGATGGTTTATTTGATACTCTCTCAAAAACAAATGCATCACTGTATTCACTTCAACTACCAGATGAACAACCACCAGAAGGATATAATGTAAAGACTTTTGATATTCCAAATCGTGATTTTACAGATACATTCTCCATTGTATCTCAAATGGATTTGGTGATTACCTCTTGTACTTCCATTGCCCATATTGCATCATCAATGGGTAAAGAAGTTTGTGTCTTCGTGCCGATTATGGAATATTATGTTTGGACGAGTTCTACTGGAAAGTCTTGGTGGTATGGAGATAACGTTCACTTGTTTAAGCAAAAGAGACCAAGAAACTGGGATGAACCAATGAGAGAACTAGGAGAATTTTTAAATGATAGAAGAGTATAATCTTTCGTTCCTTAATCTAAATACCATCAAGAGAAAACTTCTAGAGATAGAAACTGTTTCTCATGGACTCGTAACAAAAGGTGTTTCCACTTATAATCATGGAATGCCTGTTTTGATGTATTCAGAACTTACTGGATTAAAAAATATTTTCAAACAATATGTTAGACTATATTGCGCAAAGTATGAGATTCCACCTTTAAAGTTTATTAATAGTTGGTTTAATATTTCACAACCAGGAAATAAACTCAAAGCACATAAGCACGAAGAAAGTATTGTCAGTGGAGCATTTTATATTTCTGGTTCAACTCCACTTATCTTTCCAGATACTTTAATCAAACCTTATCCGGGATTATTAGTTATTTTCTCAAGTGATTTAGTTCATTATACAGAAGAAGAAACAGAAGAAAGAATCATTATTAGTTTCAATACAGATTACCTATGAAGTTTTTATTTTTAGTCGGTTCGGCACTCAATCATTTTAAAGAAGATGAGTTTAGTGCTTATGATGAAGAACAACGATTTATTCAAACTTTAGAAACGATTGAATGTATTCGTAATAAAGTTCCAGAGTCTTATGTTGTTCTATTTGAGTGCTCTTCTAAACCAATTAACGAAAATCAAAAAGATATTCTTAGAGAAAAATCAGATTTGTTTTTAGAGTTTTATAAAGAACCAGTACTAAAACAAATCTATGAAAATCTTGAGGAAAGACCAGAACTGATTACTTATGGAAAATCACTTTTAGAAACTAGAGGATTATTGAATACTCTTTATATGATTAAACATCATAATCTATTCAGTGATAGTCAAAGAGTTTTTAAACTTACTGGTAGATATCTATTGAATGATGATTTTAATATTGAAGATTATAAAAGTAAATTCTTGGAAGGGAAGTATGTTATAAAAAGATATAAGTATCTTTCTCAAGAAGCAGAGAATTATGATGAAAAAGAACTTGATAATGTTTATGCTTATCTCTATGGCGCAAAGGGTATGATGAACACTGGTCTTTGGTCTTTTGATAGATTGTTATTTAATGATGCAATAGAAGCACTTGAGAAGGCATTTACTTATATGGAAAAAATGATTCAATATACTGCTGGTACGGATGTAGAACATTCTCTTTATCGATTTATTGATAAAAATAATATTATTACTACTCAAAATCTTGGACTTACAATGGTTAAAGGAATGTCTGGTGAAAATGGAGGAATATATTATACATGAAACTTGCAATCTTTTATCATATTACTCAGATTGGATTATCAGCATTTTATTATCAATCTCAAGTTCATAGACTTTACACATCAGGTCTCATCAAACAAACATCACATATTCATTTTGGTGTGAATGGAGACAAGGAGTTATTCAATGTTCCCCAGAATGTAGTAATTTTGAGAAATAAAAATTGGAATGAAGAAACAGAAACTCTAATGTCATTAAAAGATTTTTGTAAAGAGAATCCAGACTATAAGGTTCTTTATTTTCATATGAAAGGTGTGACGAAACAAAATATGAATGGAGAATCTTGGAGACTGATGATGGAATACTTTGTGATTGATAGATGGAAAGAGTGTGTAGAATATTTGAATGAATATGATGCTGTAGGAAGTAATCTTAAGATTTTAGGGCCAACCACTTGGAGTGATGGAACGCAAACTTGGGAGAAAGCAGGGACTCAACATTTTGTTGGTAACTTTTGGTGGGCAAATGCTTCTTATGTAAATACATTAGACAATAAGTTTTTAGAGAGTGATTTTAGATTGGATAGAGAATTTTGGATTGGTACTGGAAACGGTAAAATGAAATCTCTATATCAACCAGAAGACTACGAACCTTATACATATTTTTATCAGGAGGTAGATTATGTTTCGTGATTGTGGAGAATGTACTGCGTGTTGTACTTGGTTGATTGGTGATGCGTTTGCTTGGGAGTTTGGTGCAGGAAAGTCTTGTAAGTTTTTAGAGTGTAATGGTTGTGGAGTTCATAAGGCACGACCAGAATCTTGTAGAGATTATCAATGTGCTTGGACACAGCATTTACTACCAGAGGAAATGAGACCTGATAAGTGTAATGTATTGGTTTCTGTGGAACAAAATGAAAATGGTCAGTATCTAAAAGTTCTTCCAATAAATAATAAAGAACTGAATAATGAAGTCAGAGAATATTTGAGTTATTGGAGTGAAAAAATGAACACTCCTGTTATTTTTGTAGGAACTCCACAACCATAAGGAAAAATGCCAGTATTCTATAATTTTACTCAAGACGGATTGGTTTATAGTTTTGATGATGTTTTTGTTCCTGCTGATTTGTTTCGTGAAGGAGGTCTATGGGTATGGGGGAATAATAGCGATATACAATTAGGAACTAATAATTCGACCAAAAGATCCACACCAGTAACCACATTTGCTGGAGGAACTAATTGGAAACAAGTATCTGCTGGATATGAACATACAGCAGCAATCAAAACTGATGGAACCTTATGGGTTTGGGGTGCTACTGCGGATGGTCAATTAGGCATTAATAGTTCATCTTTTATTTTTAAAGCGTCAACACCCGTAACAACATTTGCTGGAGGAACTAACTGGAAACAAGTTGTTTGTGGATATAGGCATACATCAGCAATCAAAACTGATGGAACCTTATGGGTTTGGGGTTATAATATTAGTAGACAATTGGGAACTAATGATACGACCGTCAGACTCACACCAGTAACAACATTTGCTGGAGGAACTAATTGGAAATCTGTTGATTGTGGATATGGACATACATCAGCAATCAAAACTGATGGAACCTTATGGAGTTGGGGAACAGGTGCCGATGGAAGATTGGGAACTAATGATACGACCACTAGACCCACACCAGTAACCACATTTGCTGGAGGTAATAATTGGAGACAACTCTCTTGTGGCAGAGCTCATACATCAGCAATCAAAACTGATGGAACCTTGTGGGTTTGGGGTCGCAACAATTATGGACAATTAGGTGTCAATGATACGAGCCAAAGAAATACTCCGGTAACAACATTTGCTGGAGGAACTAACTGGAAACAAGTATCTGGTGGAGATGTTCATACATTAGCAATCAAAACTGATGGAACCTTATGGGTTTGGAGTCGCAACAATTATGGACAATTAGGAACCAATGATACTACTAATAGATCTACACCAACAACAACATTTGCTGGAGGAACTAACTGGAAACAAGTATCTGGTGGCGATAGACATACATCAGCAATCAAAACTGATGGAACCTTATGGGTTTGGGGTCGCAACTATTATGGAAAATTAGGAACCAATGATACTACTAATAGATCTACACCAACAACAACATTTGCTGGAGGAACCGACTGGAAACAAGTATCTAGTGGATATGGACATACAGCAGCAGTCACATACGAAGATCCTGTGTTATAATACATAATAAGAAATCAATAAACTATGAAGACATTATATTTTCTTGGAGGACTTCCAAGAAGTGGTTCTACATTACTTGGGTCACTCCTCAATCAACATCCGGACATTTATGTATCACCAACATCTCCACTTGGTGATGTAGTTACTGATATTGAGAAATCATTTAATACTTTAGATATTCAATTCACCTTTGATCGCAAGGCAATCTCTTATAATGTCTATAAGGCAGTTCTTGCAAACTTTTATAATCATATTCCAAAATCAACAATCTTAGATAAGCATCGGTTTTGGGGAAAGAATTTAGATACAGTTCAAATGTTTCTTTCCAATAAACCAAAGATTGTAGCAACTTATCGACCCATTCCTGAAGTTCTTACATCTTATATTTCATTGATCGAAAGGTCCAAACACGAAAATAACTTTATTGATAATCATTTAAGAAAAGATAACTTACCAATTACAAATAACAATAGAGCAGAATATATTTGGAGATATTATGTTTCTCCATCATACGAATCAATGATTTATGGACTCAACAAATATCCTGACTGGGTTCATTTAGTTGAATATAATGCTCTAGTAAATAATCCAGAAGAAGAACTGAATAAAATCTATGAGTTTTTAGAAGTTCCATCACATACAAATATTTTCAATAACATTGAAAATGCTTGTGGAGAACAAAAAGATGATCAATGGGGCCTTATTGGTCTTCATGATATTCGTCCAAATCTTATTAAAATTTCACAAAATCCTATTGATGTAATAGGAGAAGAGAATGTAAAACTTTATTCTAAATTTAACTTATGATTTATGTTTATTTGAGACATTGTTATTATTCCAAAATTCAAGAAAGTCCAGGAAAACAAAGACCCTCTTGGTGGGATAAAGAAAAAGTATTCCAAAACTTCAAGAATACTCTCAATCCAGAAACCACAAACTATACAATCATTTATGACGAGCATTATGGAAAAATAGAAGATACTTTCCTATCACAAGAACAAAATGTTCAAACAATCAATTGTGGTGGAGAAGCAAAGAGTTTTATTAAAACTTTGAAGTATATTCAAACTCAAAATCATTCTCCAGATGATATCATTTACTTCTTGGAAGATGATTATATTCACCAACCAGGATGGGATAAAGTTCTGTTAGAGGCATTCACTCTTCCAGTCTCTTATGCGACCTTATACGACCACAGAGACAAGTATGGTGAGTATTATGCAGAGTTTCGAACGAAAGTTTTATTCACAGATTCCTGTCATTGGATGGCAACTCCTTCTACAACGAACACATTTGCAGTGAAGTATTCAACTCTTGTAGAGGACTTTTATACTCACACTAAATATTCTACAGGTGTGGAACCTTCTGCGGACCACCAAAAATTTCTGGAGTTAGCACAAAGAGGAAGAGTTTTAATATCATCACTTCCTGGTTATTCTACACATTGTCAGTCAGATTTATTGTCTCCTTGTATTGATTGGAAAAAGTTTTTATGAAAGTAGTTCAAATTGGTTCTAATAAAGGTGATGATGATTTATCTAAACATCTCAAAGAAAATTATAATGAATTAGAATTTGGACTTTTTGTTGAAGCAAATCCACTACATATTGGAAATTTAAAAAATTGCTATTCTCAATATCAAAATGCTGTTATTGAGAATGTTGCAATTAAAGTTCCTTCTTATAATGAAGACACTTTAAAACTTTATTATCATCAAAATGACGGTCCAATGTACCATGTCGCTTCTTGTGTGAAGTCTCATATTGAAATTTATTATCCAAGTGATGGAATTAGATATTTTGAAGTGCATTGTATAACTGTGAATCAATTATTTGAAAAGCATAGCATCAAGGAATTGGATTGGTTATTGTTAGACATTGAAGGAATTGACTCTGAAATTTTATTAACAACAGATTGGAGTAATTATGATATTCGAAGAATTGAATACGAAGAATTGCATCTTGGTAATAAAAAAGATAAAATAGAAAATATTTTTAAAACTCTTGGTTATAAAAAAACAAATGCTTTACATCATTATGATAACGCCTGGGAAAAATAATTATGAAAAATCATTCAGTAACTCAAACAGAATATTTTAAGAAAATCAAAGAAGTTGTAGATAATCTTTACAACTCTGGAATGATAGATTCTGGTTCTGGTTATTGTTTAAGTATGAGTGATATTGTACTTAAACTTTTACATAAGGAAGGAATCAAATCCAAACTTGTTGAGTGTAGTCTAATGGTTACACTCAAGAGTCCTCCTGGATTATATTTGATGGGTTATGCTGGTTTTAATCCAGATAATTATGAGCAAGAAAAAATGATGCAAACGCATATTATTTGTGTCACTGAAACTGAAATTCCAATCTTAATTGATTTAAGTGTGTCTCATATTGACAAACAAATTCCTTATATTTGTGCCCCAATTCTAAAAAATCTTGAGCACACAAATCTTTCAGAGTATGATTTTGAGACCAGTACTTGGACTTATACGCAAAAAGAAGATACTGATTTAGAACTTCCTAAACTTCACCAAAAAAGTATTCTAGATAGAATTAAAACAGACCAATGTGTAAGCAAAGAAATTAATTTTATTAAGACTCTTTTGATAGTTCTTTTCTGCGTATCATCTACGAATTTTATTCGTGGAACTTATGACTTCTATCAAACTTATATTAATAAGAACAATGATTGGGGTCCTCATAAAGTAGAAATTATACAAAATAAATGAATCAAACTATGAATTGGAAAGATGTTGAAGGTTATTTTTCTTACACTAACCTTTATGATTTAGCACTTAAGCATTGCCCAGACAATGCAACCTTTGTAGAGGTTGGTTCTTGGATGGGTAGGTCTACTTGTTATATGGGAGAGCAGATTAAAAAGTCTTCCAAGAACATTAAATTTTATGCAGTTGATACCTGGGAAGGAAGTGAAGAACCACAGCACAAGGAAACGATTCAAAAACTACAGAATGAAAATCTAACTTTGTTTGATATCTTTAAGTTTCATCTTAAAGAATGTGGAGTTGAAGACTGTGTAATACCTCTTCAAACAACAAGTTTAGAAGCAGCAAGTCAGTTTGAAGATAATAGTCTTGATTTTGTTCATATCGATGCTTCTCATGATTATACTAATGTTCTAGCAGACATTCGTGCTTGGTATCCAAAAGTCAAACCAGGTGGATTTATTACTGGTGATGATTATGTAGTAAATTGGGACGGAGTTATTCGAGCAGTTAATGAATACTTCACCGATAAATCTGTGGTCTTATTGGATCGACAAGATGGTACAACTTCTAAAGTATGGTTACATCAGAAACAAGGAGAAAAAATGGAAGTAACACTTTACGCAATCGCAAAGAACGAAGAAAAAAACATTGAAAAGTTTTTAGAAAACTCAAAGAAGTTTTATCATACAGTTGTTGTCGATACTGGTAGCACGGATAATACTGTTCAACTTCTTCGTGATGCTGGCATTGAAGTTTACGAACATCCTCAAATAAGAGAAGAGTTTGATTTTTCAATAGCACGAAATCAAGCACTTTCTTATGTTAAGACTGACTGGGCCCTCTCATTAGATTTTAATGAAGATATTGATGAGTTTTTCCCAGAAGGATTTGGTGTGATTGCTGGTGAGTTTACTAACTTTAAGCACTTGAGATTTGATGAAAATGGTGAAGGTGATCCAGTACAATCTAATGAGGTTCATATTAGATTTCACCGTACTAGAAATTATAAGTGGAGTAATGCGGTTCACGAAATCCCAACATTTATTCCAACAGAGGATTATCCGCAAGAATCTTCAGTAGATACAACAATTAAGATTACCAAGAAAGTTGTTAGGTCTATTGATAAGGAACTTTTCTATCTTTCAATTTGTGAGAGAGAATCAAAGAAGGACCCAACGAATTGGTATTACACTTGGTTTATCTTCAATCATTATTTCTCAGTTAAGAATGCAGATAAAGCACTTGAGTATGGTCAAGAGTTCTTAAATGTTTCTAAGGCATACTTCAATGAGTTTCGTGTTGAGTGTTTTATTAAATGTAGTCAGATTTTACTGAGCAATGGTAATTTTCAAAGTGGTATGAACTATGCATTTCATGCTTTAAGTGAGGCAATGAATATGGGTGGTTCTAATCTAACAAAGGCATTCGGATATTTATTTGAATTGTCTAAGATTTCAAACAATCCAGATCTTACTATTTTTACAACAGGATTTAACCCAGAGTTAAAGTCTTCCAAAGAAAGAATCAATGCAATAAAAAACCTTTATCAAAATATACAAGAATGAAGATTACAATTCCAATATCTGTTGGTGAATTATTGGATAAGATCTCAATTCTTGAGATTAAATCTATGTTTACTGACAATGAATATGTGCATAAAGAACTCAAAGAATTAAACCAGATCAAAGATACAATAACTCAATACACTCTCGAATACATGAATGAGTTGAGAGAAGTAAATCGTAAGTTATGGAAGATTGAAGATGAGTTAAGGCAACTTGAGAAGGATAAAGACTTTGGGGAAAGATTCATAGAACTTGCCAGAAGTGTTTATACTACGAATGATAAAAGATCGGAGATAAAGAAAAAAATCAATGAACTTTGCAATTCCGAGTACAAAGAAATTAAATTATACTGATAGATAAATACTTAAAAATACCCAAGAAAAATGGCAGTTGCTGAAATCACAAACATAGTCATTGAAAAAGGAACTGATTTTGAAGCAACTTTTAGTCTATTTGACCCAGACCAGTCTGCAACTGTTCTTTCGGGTCTTTCTACAACTTATGCAAGTATTCGTAAACATCCAGAAGCAACCACTGGAGAAGAGTTTTCAAAAACAATTACAGCAGGAACTGGAACTATTAAACTTACTCTAACTGCAACACAAACTGCAAATCTCAAAGCAGGTAGAAATTACTTTGACGTTGTACTTACAATTGATAGTAAAAGAGTGAAGGTTATCAAAGGTACAGCAATGGTAGAAGAGAGTGTGTCTGTATGACATATAAAGTCACTGTTTCTTCAGGAAACAATTATTCAGTTAAACTTTCACAACCAAAAAATTATAAAACAACTCTAGGATTTAAGTTAGAGATTATGCCGCAAACACTTAACGAACTTTCTGATGTAGAAATTAGTGGCACTAATAATCAGTATGTTTTAATGTATGATGCTGCATCTGGAAAATGGAGAGATGTAAATCCCGATGTTGTTATTTCTGCGGCAGCCACAGAACCTATCTCTCCGGGTATTCCACAAGAATTTATGGATCAAATGGGTGTAGACTTAGATAACCGTATTGATCTGGATGCTGGTGGTTTTTAAATACTAAATATTAGTATAATAAAATAAAAGAAGATTAAAATGACAGCTCCTGTTTTACAGTTTAAGAGAGGTCTTCTTGCTAATCTTCCCGCACTAAGGGCAGGTGAACCTGGTTTTACTACAGATAGTTATGATCTGTATGTTGGTCTTACCTCAGAAACAGCAACTAATAAATTTTTTGGTTCGCATAGATACTGGACTAAAGAAACTACTTCAACTGGTAGTGGTATTAACCTCGTTGAAGGAACTTCTAACGGTTCTGATTTTATTACCCTTGCAGCACCAGCTCTGGTAGGTGCTGCACTTACTTATTACTTCCCTGCTGTTCAAGGTTCTGCTAGTTCTGTTCTCACCAACGATGGTAGTGGTAACTTAACTTGGGCTAGTGGATCTGCAAACCCAGTATTTACTGGTATCGCAACGTTTACAGATACTACCGATAATACTCTTGGTGATTCAAATACTGGTGCTGTTCAGATTGATGGTGGTCTTGGAGTTGATAAGAATATAACAGTAGGTGCAAACCTAAATGTTCAGGGATATTCTGAGTTTGTCGGAGTATCTACTTTTGGTGACAATCTTGATATCAATTCTTCTGTTGATGTTTCTACAGACTTAGTAGTAAATCAGAATTTTTCAGTTACTGGAATTTCTACATTTACTGGTCTCATAGATTCAAATGGTGGTATTGATGTTACAGGACATAGTGAATTAGATAACGTAAATATTTCAGGAATAGTCACTGCTGCAAGTGTAGTATTTGGTAGTGGAACTGCAATTACATCTGTAGATACAGATCTTTCAACAGTATCTGCCTCTGATGATACTCTTGCTTCAGCAAAAGCAATTAAAGATTATGTAGATGCTCAAGTTACTGCACAAGATTTAGATATTCAAGCAGATGCTGGTGGAGCATTATCTATTGATCTTGATAGTGAGACATTGACAATTGCTGGTACTACAAATGAAATTGAAACTTCAGGTTCAGTAAATACAATTACTATTGGCCTTCCAGATGCTGTAGTAGTTGGAACTTCTTTAAGTACTCCAACTGTAAAAGTTGCTACCTTACAACATTCAAATGGAACTCAGGCAGCAACTATTGATAGTTCTGGTAATATAGTAGCATCTCAGAATCTCACTGTTACTGGTAATCTATTTGTAAATGGATCTACGACTCAGGTTAATACATCTTCCTTAAGTGTAGAAGATAGAACAATTGAACTTGGTATTGTAAATGGTGCTGCCCCTTCTGCAACAACCACTTGGGACTTAGGAGTTCTATTTAATTATTATCAAACTTCAGCTAAGAAATCAGCAGTTGTATGGGAACAAAGTGTTTCTAGATTCGTCTTTGGTTCTGAAGTTTCTGATGGGGGTGGTGATGATAATGATAGTCCACAAATCACATTCACATCATTTGCTCCAATTGAAATTGGATCTCTTTGGGTCAATGATTGTGCAGGACAATCTCAGGTTATTTCTTGCACGGGAACAGAAAGATTCTTAGAAAACATTACGGTTGATGCGGGAACTTTCTAAATTTAATTAATAGATCTAAATAAGAGGAGTTTATCTCCTCTTTTTTTATGTCTGAAGATGATTTAAAATCAGTTTTTGCAAAATATCAACAAAAAGTATTTGAACTTTATAATGCTAATATTGTATTAGAAACTCAAGTAGAGAAACTGAATGCAACCGTAAATTTATTAAGCACTGAACTTGAAAAGTTACGAAAACCAAAAAGAGGAACAAAGGCAGAAGAAGACTTCCAATAAATAATAAAAACTCTTATATAAGAGTTTCTACGGTTCCTACCACCGATGGGGTTGAATGAATACTAATCCAGTCATTCGCGTAAAAAGATCTCTTGTTCAGGGAAAATCGCCAACTGTTGAACAGTTAGGTCTTGGAGAGATAGCTATTAACCACTATGATGCAAAAGTATTCATTCGTCAAGATACTCTTGGAGTAGGAATAGGAACTACCGTAGTTCAAATTGGAATTCAAGGTGTTCAAGGAACTCAAGGTTTAAGTAATCAGGGTGTTCAAGGTTCTACGGGAATACAAGGAGACATTGGTTCTCAAGGATCCACAGGGTCTCAAGGAACTATAGGCATTCAAGGAGATATTGGTTCTCAAGGAACTATAGGTGCTCAAGGAGACATTGGTACTCAAGGTACTTCTGGTATTCAGGGAGATGTGGGAGTACAAGGAACTTCAGGTATTCAAGGCACCACAGGTTCTCAAGGTTTTACAGGAGCACAGGGAACCTCAGGTATTCAAGGTGATATAGGTTCTCAAGGAACTCAAGGAATCACAGGAACCCAAGGTACTGATGGAACTCAAGGAACCACCGGGTCTCAAGGAACTCAAGGACTAATTGGACCAATAGCAGGTACTAATACACAAGTCATTTTTAATAATAATAATGTTTCTGCTGGTGCTACTAACTTTGTTTATGATGCTACAAATCAAAGAGTTGGTATTGGAACCACAAATCCAGCAGCAAACCTACATGTAGTTGGTATTGCATCTGTAAGTGGGGATATTACACTAAAATATGGTATTGGATCAAGTGCATCAAAAATTACTTGGGGATCTCAAATATTACTAAGATCATCAGGTAATGATCATACTAATGCTTCTATGATATGGAATAGTGGAAATCCTACTTCCAATCCAACATCTACAAATAGTGTATATATTGGTTCATGGGCATCACCTAATGCATCAGGAGGAAATAATGTTAGCATCGGCAATCAGTGCGGATATTTACTATCAACTGGAACTGGCAATGTATTTGTTGGTCAGGGCGCAGCATATGTTACAACTGGTTCCAATAATACATTTCTCGGGAGTCAATCTGGAGGTTCAGTTACTACTGGCAGTAATAATACAATATTAGGCAGGTTTGGTGGTAATTCGGGTGGTTTAGATATAAGAACATCTAACAATAATGTTGTAATTGCTGATGGTAGTGGTAATATAAGATTATATGCAAACTCAAGTGGTAATATTGGTATAGGAACCACAAATCCAACTGAAAAATTAGATGTTGATGGAAACTTAAGAATTCGTTCAGGATTAAAAGATATCTATAATAATGTAGGTGTTGCTGGGTCTATTCTTGTCTCCACTGGTGCTGGAGTAAGTTGGACTGCTCCATTTGCTGCCGGTATTCAGGGTCTTCAAGGTACTACAGGAGCACAAGGTTCTACTGGTATTCAAGGTTCAATAGGTATTCAGGGTGATGTAGGTTCTCAGGGGTCAACAGGAACTCAAGGTTCTGTAGGAGATCAAGGTATAGTAGGAGCTCAAGGTGCTACAGGAACTCAAGGAACCATTGGTGCTCAAGGTGAAGTAGGATCTCAAGGTGCTACAGGAACTCAAGGTTCTGTAGGAGCTCAAGGAACTCAAGGCACTACCGGCCCAGTAGCAGGTTCTGCTAATCAAGTTGTTTATAAAGATGGTTCTAATAATCCAACGGGTTCTGCTAATCTCACATTCAATGGAACAGAATTAGTTACTCATACATTAACTGTTCTCAACAATACGGATATCAATGGAAATTTAAATGTTGATGGAACAATTACTATTGGTGGAACATCAGCACAACTCAACACTCAACAACTTACA
>Ga0222712_10002016_pt1 | contig 24039 bp, 19 predicted proteins | sample C33_657DmetaG_FD_165043 | JGI IMG/M metagenome (GOLD analysis project Ga0222712, IMG submission 165043) | Estuarine water microbial communities from San Francisco Bay, California, United States - C33_657D | ecosystem: Environmental > Aquatic > Marine > Unclassified | place: USA: California... | reverse complement strand
CGGTTGAATTCGGCGTAGAAATTGAATAATGGTCGCTAGTAACTAATAGTAATATACAAATGAATCGAACTAATAGTAATATACAAATGAATCGAACTAAGTGAGCTATCATACTCGTACGCAGACCGTCGCGGCGTCAAGAACGCGAGCGCTTGACGTCGCCGAACACGTCCGCCAGGGTGAGTTGGCGCTTTTTACTGCCTCCCTCGCCCCAGCGCTCGAGGTACTGTTTCATGCCATCTGGGAACTTCTTAGACATTCCTTCGAAGCTGAATCGTCGCGTCGTTCCCGTTATTTCTACTTCATGGAATTCGCGGTCATATAGACCGAAACACCAACCGACGCCGGTTAGACTCACCATGTTTCTTCCGTCCAGTGAGTATCGATTATTGAGCGTGATCGCGATTCGCCACGCCTCTTCTGGCCGAGCGCACCACTCGAGTATTTTCTTTCCCCAATACATGCGCACAAAATTGTGCTGCTTACCGCTGACAACAAGCTCGCGCTGAGTTGCGTTCCAAAATTTGTCGTGCGTTTCGCCGCGCTCGAACTGCTCGAGAGTGTACGTCCAAGTGCGTCGATCGCCGGCGTGTCTTTCCAAGGTGTCCCGCGCCCACTTTGGGAGACCTTCGTACGAATCGTAATTCGGGTTCCTCAACGCGAAGTCCACCGCGAGTTCGCGACGAACGACGAGTTCTTCGATGAAAACATCCACGCTCTCGCAGATATTCCGATCTTCGCGATGCTCGTTTTGAAACGCGAGGGCGCGTCGAGCGACTTCGACGACGGAAATCTGACCGTACTGAATGTGCGGCGACAAGTGCGATTGTAACCCCAAACCAGGGTCGTTCCGGAACCGTCCGTACCTCGACAGCACTTTCGTCGTCAAAAACGTGTTCAGCTTCTCGTGCGCCGCGTCTTCGCCGCCGACGTGCGATTTCACGCGAGGACAATTTTCATATCGCTTCATCCCGTGCTTCTCCAGCGCGCTCAGGCACGCATCCACGCCTCGCTCCAACGGCAACCTCTCGAACGTCTCGACGGACGCGTCGAACGCTCGGCGCCGAGCGGCGTCCATCGCGCCGTACGCGTACGGAAACTGCGGCAACTCCGCCTTCGTGTACGCCTGCACGCGAGGCAGGACTTTCGAACGAAACGACCCAACCGATATCTCTTGCGCTCGATCGCTTACCCCGAGCCGCGGGACGACGACGTCGCACTCCACCTCCGTCACCGCGCAGCCCGCCTCGCGCGCGAGCTCTTGCCGCCACTGCCGCAACACGCGCATATACCCCCCATCGACGACGATTTCAATCGCTCGTGCGCTCGAAGCGACCATCACGTCCACTGGGTTCCCGACGAAGGCGACCAATTCGACGCCGCGAAGCGCGAGCGCCGCTCGCGTCGCGCACAACCCTTCAAACATAAACCCATAGTGCCTCTCGCTCGCCTCCGCGTAGGACGGCGTGCACGCGAACACGACGACGACCGGGGCGCTTCCTTCGAGCGCGTTGTTCGCTTTCATGATCGCAAACTCCAAAGCTTCGTTGTGCTTGGCGCGATGGCTCGCTTGCATCCAGCACACGACGCACGACCCGCCCGCGCGAGCATCGCGCGAGTTCAGCGCGCGCACGCGCTCGCGAGGGATGAATTTCGATGCGAGCGATTGCGAGAGAATCGCCATCGCGCGCGCGCGATTGACGCGCGCGACATCGGTCGATGGGTCGCGCATCGCGCGCGCGCGCGAGCCGAGGCGTGACGTCACACGGCGACGCGTCGAGCTCAAGGCATGAGCGCGCGGTCTTTGACGATCGCATCGCGCGCGCGCGCGAATGGACACAAGATGAAACGCGATGACGCTCGTCAACGCGGGCGATTCGTCGGTCGCGCGATCGCGGATTGCACGGTGGATGATTTCGAAATCGACCAAAAGCTCGGGAGCGTGACGCTCGCGCGCGAACGCGGCGACGTCACCGCGCGCGCGCGAACGAGGGCGAATGAGAACGAACGAACAGAGGCAACGGCGAGGGATGATGGAACGTGGAATCCGTCGAAAGCGACGACGGAGGCGGGGAGGGTGAACGTGTACGCCGGGAGGGACGCGCGAGCGTTCGGGGAACCGCTCGGGCGAGGACGACGCGAACGCGACCGCGGGGTGGTGATGCTGAAGGAGTATTGCGGCAGCGAAGGGGCGAAAATGGCACAAACGGAAGTCAGGGCGTACGAGCGGTTATTAGTTGATGATGATGTAGAGATCGATGCGGATAGATTCGGACGAGGCGCGGGGCTCGCGCCGCGACGGAATCTTCCCGTGGCGCGTTTGGTGGGATACTTTGCGTCGAAAGGAATCGAGAGCGAGGACACGTCGTTGTGGACGGTGCAAGAGTGGCACGGGTTACGACGGTTGAGCGAGTACCCGAGAGCGCGACAGGATGCGAACGCGGCGATTCAGTTTTGGCCTCCCGTGCAGCGCGTAGCGGATGAGCCAAAACGCGCGCGCTCGCGATTCGTTCGCAAAGTATTTGAGGGTTGCATCAAATCCGTGTGGTACGCGCACGAGCGCGGCGTCGCACACGGCGCTCTAGATGCGTCGACGTTCTTGTGCAGCACGTTTGTCGATCGCTCGGCGGATGAATTGGACGTGAAGCTGATTAATTTTGGCTGTTCCACGCTGTGTACACCCGAAAGCGTCGTGGTCGATCTCACGGCGCTCGCGGCGACGCTCACGGAGTTAGTATTTAGCGCGTTCAGCGCTCGAGGTCCGAGCGAATCGACGTCGGCGGAGGCGTTGCGTCGCGTGTTCGTCGACATCCATGAGCTCGACTTTCGACGCATTCGAGAGTACTGCGAAGAGGAGCCCGACTGGGAGGATGCGTGCGATTTTTTAGTCGACGGTGGCGGAGAGTATTGGGAAGTCCTGCGCGAGTTGTGGCAAGCCAAGGAGCTCGAGGACTCGATCGGCGTCACCACGAACGCCGGCGACTTGGCGCAGCGCGTGGAATACTTGCGAGAGCTCCTCGAGAGATATTAACTGTGCCACTGTATTACAAGATTACACGCATGTGTAAACCAATCACTTCCTATTGCGCGCGCGCGCGAAGCGCGCGTTAAAATTCGTCGTGGTGCAAGGAATGTCTCACGTCGTCCCGTTCCTTCATCATCGATTTTAGACGTTGCTGTCTTCGAAGCTCCCGTTGCTCTTGATACTCCCGCTGCTTCTCCGCGCGCTCCAGCCGCTCTTGTCGCATCGTCTCCTGTTTCTCTCTCGCGAGCTCCTTCGCCTCTTCATCCGCCAAATGCCTCGAATGCACCATAATCAAGTGCCACCCGTTCCGCGTCTCCACCGGTCCCACCACCTTGTCCAGCGGCGTCTTGGGATCGAAAACCACGCGCTCGAAATCCTTCGCCATGTCCCCTCGAGGAAAGTACCCTAAATCCCCACCCTCCGACCCGGTGGGACACTCCGAATACCTCTTCGCGACCTCGGCGAACGCGCGCTCCAGCGTCGCCTTCGCGTCCGCGTACGGCGTCAGCATCTCCTCGTAATCGTGACACTTCTCCTTCCCTATCGCACCCACGCCGCACAACACGTGCGAGGCGTGTGCGATATCATTCCCCGATCGCACTATCGTCAGCTTTGGCTTGGCGTCGCCGTGTGCGAACAAAGCGGCGAGCGACGCGACGCCGAGCGCGCGCGCGAGCGTCGAGCTCAGCGCGCGCCCTCGTCGCTTTCGCCCTCGCTTTTCGACTCCCTCGACGCCCGACGTCGATGCCATGCTCTCTGGTGCGCGCGTTCGACGCGCGTGTGCGCGCGTCGCGCTCACGCCGCGTTCGTCGCGGTCGATCGTTCGCATCGCGCGCATCGACAGTCGCAGACAACACCTTAGTGAAGGACAAATACACCCGCGTGTGTGGTTGACTTTTGCAACGAGTCATGAACCATCGGTCGTCCCTCCAGGAGAAAACGTGCGTGGTACGGAGTCCTTTTTGGCTTGAGTCATGATTCAAGAGCGTCCGCACCCTGCGAGACAAACGCGTTCCGGGATTTCTTCCAGTCGTCCGTCGACCCGATCGATTCGACGATCGATCGATCGCGCGCGATCGAGTCGACATTCGTCGCCTTTCGCGTCGTCGCGGTCGTCGCGAGCGAACGAACGACGACGAACGGGGATTCGATCGACCGCCTTTTTGTCGTTCGACGCGATCGAAACGCGCGAGCGCGCGAGGAGAGAACGGACGCGCGAACGACGCGTTCGTGTGGTCGCTCGCCGTGAGCGCGCGTTTGAGGTCGCTTTTGAAGTCGTTGAGGACGAAACGAAAGGCGCGAACGCGGACGGAGTGAGGGAGGATAGAAGGGAAACGAGCGCGACGAGGGATGTGGTTACTGAACGCCGAGCAGCAGCGCGCGTTCGATGCGACGATTCGGAAGAAACATTTGGCGGAACGCGCTGAGCGGGACTCGGCGCTGACTGGACGGAAGCGCGAGAGCGCGAATTGGGTGGATTCGCACGGCGTCCAGCATTCGCGAGCGAGCGGGCGGGGGCAGAAAGGCGATGAAACGATTCGCGTACTTTCGGTGATCGATGACTCGCCGGTGTTTGCTCTGGATTCGGGGGATCCGAATTACGATTCCACGGAGGAACCGACGATTGCGTTTCGGAGGACGGACTTGGGAGGGAAAAGTAAGGATGCCATCGAATCGTATAAAGAACGAGCAGAGGAGATCATTTTGGAGTATTTTAGTTCTTCGGACATTGAAGAGGCGTGGGTGAGCGTGGAAAAGCTCGACTCGCCGATGTTTGAACACTTTTTTGTGAAGCGTTTGGTGACGCTCGCGATGGACCGAGGACACCGTGATAAAGAAGCGGCGGCCGTGTTGCTCAGTGCGCTTTACCCGAGCGCGCTTTCCAGTGCGCAAATCCAGCGCGGTTTCGTGCGCTTAGTCGAAGCCGCGGATGATCTCGCGATTGACGTGCCAGATGCCGCGGAAACTCTCGGAATGTTCATCGCCCGAGCTATCATCGACGACCTCTTGCCACCGTCTTTTCCGGATAGCGTCGCCGCGATGCCCACGTGCGAGGGTAAGGTGGCGCAAAATGCGCTGCTTCTCGCGCACGGGCACTTGTCTGGCCAAGGCCACATCGACCGAGTACTGCGAGCGTGGGGTGACTTTGACAAGTCACCACTCGACGCCGCCAAGCTGAAGATTAAAGACACGCTTGACGAGTACATCATCACCAACGACGTTTCTGAGGCTCGGCATTGCTTACACGATCTTGGCATGCCCTTCTTCCATCATGAGTTTGTAAAACTCGCACTCACCAAGGCCCTGGAGGCGCCAAAGGATTGCAATAACGTCGGAAACATTCTCGGCTTGCTCAAAGTTTTGTCTGATAGCGGCGAAGTGAGCGCGAGCCAGATGCAAAAAGGCTTCCTTCGCGTCGAAGGCGCTGTTGCTGATTTAGAGCTCGATGTGCCAGATGCAACGTCCAAGCTTGAGCTGATAAAACAGCTCTGCTCCAAACAAGGGGTATTGACACTCGACGCTTAGCTGGAATCCTTGATACGTGTTTTGATTCCGCGTTTTTTGTACCATCACTCAGGGGCGAATTCGTTCTCAATTTTAATGATACAGATTACATTTGTACATAACTCAGTGAATAAAATCTAACCAGCGCGCGGTGCTTGCTGCTAGCGGGCGCTTTCTTCGCTCCGTGCTCCGTCACTGTGTTTTCTTCAAAGCGCCTTGGCGCCCTCGGCGTCGCGCGACGTCCACCATGAGCGCACTCATGATGAACAACATATTCACCAACACCAAGCACGCCGCGAGCAACAGCGGGGCTGCGAGCACCACGGACGCGAATCTCCCTTTGGCGTCAAAGTAGTTTTGCCCCGAAAACGACTCCCAACGCTCCGCCGCGAACGCGTTGATGCGCTCCGCCGCAAAAACGACGCCCGCGCACGCGCCAAATAACACGATTTGCACGCTTTCGTTTCGCCTCGTGAGGACGATGACGACAAAGAGCGCGACGTGCCCGGCGAGGAGCGCGCGCAACCACGGCTCCGACCAGTCGACGGCGGCGTAGAAACCGCGCCAAACATCCATCGCTTCGCGCCACGGATTCGCATCGCGCGCGCTTTTTGACTTCAAAGCGTCCGATGCGTCCTTGAGCGCGCGATTGATGAACGCGTCCGCTGACATCGCGCGCATGTGTGAGGTACGCAGCCGCGTGTTTACACGTACACTCGAACGCCGACGGAGATGTCTGGCGTCGGGAACCGGCCTTTACTCTCGTTCGCACGCCCGCGCACGATGGCGCGAAACGTCGCTCGGCAGTCGGCGTATATGAGCTTCATTCGCCCGCGCGGGACTCGCGCGCCGGGAGGCGGGGCAAATGCGGCGCCAAAGTCCCGGCGGAGCGCGCCGAGCCACAGGTCGTCATTCGCGGCGAGACGCCTGATCCGCCGTTCGACGCACGATGCGACGGCCAAGTTGTCACCGGGGAGAAGACCAATGATTACCTCCACGAGTTCGTCCGGGAGGGCGTCGAACGACGCACGCGCGTTCGCCCTCTCGGACGCGTTCGAGGCGCGCGGGTCGGGGACGTGGTGGTTGCGCGCGTGGCGGGGGTGCAGCTGCAGTGCGAGCGCGTTGTGGCGCGAGCGCGCCGGTGCGGCGGGAGTTGCAGAGGATGATGTCGTGCTCACCAGGCTCCCCATCGCGCGCGAATGGAAGTCGCGCGCAGCGCGTAGTCGAGATGTGCGGATATCTCGAGACCGAGGGCTGCGAAAAAGTAACTTCCGCCTCGGGGAAGTCGACGAGGCGAAACGTCGCCGAATACACATGTTTACTACGTACAGAGTGAGATTATCAACGCAAATTAGATGAAGCACTCGCTATCGTCGCTGTCCCAAGCATCGGAGTCGGCATCGACAGCACATTCAAATGCCGTCAAGTCTACTTGGTAGCGCAGAAGGCCGCCGATGCCGCCGAAACCGCGGCAGAACTGGTTACCTTCTTGAGACTTGTCGGAGATGATTTCCAGCGCGCAGCCGAACTTTTTGTACTCCTCGGCCAACCATTCCAACATGGCTATCTTATCCACGATCTCCAAATCCACGCCGCTTTCCTTGTCGCGGACGTGCTCGTTATCCGTACACTCCTCCGGACGCAAGTATCGCACCGTTGTCTCTTGCGTTTGGCTGTTAAGCATCGTAACGCGCTCGACGGCGAGGTTCTCCCAGCAAACTAAGGTTTCGACTGCGCCCATTTCTAAACACGCGAGCGTGTCGGAAATACCAAATGTGTACTTGCCAGTGTCTTGAGCGATCTCATCAAAGAACTTGCTGACGAGTTTCTTTTCTTTGATAAACTTCAGAGAGGACAAGGTGTCCGCCGACATCTCGATGGCTTGGTTAAACCCGTTTTCTCCGCCGTATGAAACATCCACGACGCTCAAAATAACGTCTTGCAAGCGAGCGTCGAAGCAATCCGCCTCAGATAGGCGGTTTTTGAAATCTGCAGAACCGGCGAGTACTAACCCCGCGACGTTTGGCCGGTCATTCGTGATGAAGTGCTGCGTCGTAAGCTCTGCAACCTTGGTGAGGTAGTTTTGACGCTTTTCTAAACGTAAACGCGCGAAACGCAAGGCAGACTGTCCACCTCTACCGTGCTTTTTGGGCAAATCGACGCTTATCTTCTGTAAAATTTCGCGGTGGTTTCCGCACAGCGTGCCAAAGAGCGTACCGTTACCATCCATGACGACGAAACCGTACTTTTGATCGTTCATCAGCAGCTCGCTCAGCGCCGAAGTGTGAAACTTGTTATCGCACATGTACAACGACGTATTAATCGGCTTGAATGGTTCGAAATCAATCTTCATCTGTCTTTCCTTACCGGAATCCGTAAGAACGGTGCCGCAGTACACGACCAATCCGTTATCCGGAACCCTGTTATACAGCTTTAAACGCTGCTGCGCCGAGCCGATGGCATCGAGCACTGATTGTCGATTCACACGTGACTTGATGTTCGTCGCCGTTCCCATTTCATCAATCAACATCTTATTGACGAGCGCGATTTGCCCTTTAGGCGGGATCACGAGCGAAATCATCGACGTCCCGTTCCCTCGCGCGTCCTCCAGCTTCTTTATAAGCTTCGTCGAGACCACAACCCATTCGAACGGCATCGTCAGTCCAGATCGTTTCACCACGCACGTCGTCCGCCGTCGCTCGCGAGTCGCGTAAAAAATCCCTCTCGCTCGCGTCGCTCGCTCGCACCTTGCGCATCTTCCAAACTACGCCGATCGCGCGCCGCGCGTTGATGCGCGCAAACGTCTCGTCAGTCTCATTTCGCGCCATACCCACACGACCATCACACGCGTGAAATCCAACCCATCGTCGCCGTGTGTCTCCATCGCGGCGCGCGCGCGTCGCCGGGGTCGCGCGCGCGTCGCCGGGGTCGCGGCTGGCGGCTCCCATCGCATCGCTTCGATCGACGACGAGCGCGAAGACGACGTCGCGTCGCCGAGCACCGCGACGGCGAACGCACTTTCAATTTCTTTTTCATTCGTCTCGATGTCCATTTCGAGCGCGTTCGCGGATCGATCGATCGCGCGTTGGAATGAAGCTTTTCAGAGAGCACGCGTTGGGTTTAAACGCGCCGACGCCGACGCCGACGCCGACGCCGACGCCGACGCCGACGCCGACGCCGAAGAGACGCGAAGCGAAGCGTCATCTGATAGAAAACAGATAATTAATGAATGCTATTCGAACTCTCGCGAGCTGTCGGCTAGGATGATCATCGCCATGCCTAAGAACATGACGAAGACGTATGGCAAGCGCCGAGCGATGGGCTCGTTGAACAAGACGGCGGAGCCGACGACGGCGAAGATGATGGACGTGCGTTTGGCGGCAACGGCGTACGCGGTGACTATGTGATTGAGCGCCTGTAAGAACGCCGCCATGGCGATGAGTTCGGTGATTCCGATGAAGACCAACCCAATAACCATGCGCGGGTTCTTCAAATGCTTCAACGACGACGGTGAACGGAGCGAGACCCAGACGAGCGGCGGCAAGCAGACGAAAAATCGCTGCGCGCACATGAAGACCAAAACGTCCCTCGCGCTCGCCCTTCCGAGCTTATCTAAATTCGCGATGACCGCCAAAACCGCGGCGACGCACAACGCGATGACGCTCCCTGGATGCAACCTCGAAGAATCCCCATCCAAGGAGTGTTTCTCAACGTCCCATCCGTCACCGTCCTCGTCGGCGACGTCCGTCTCATCGACGCTCGTCGTCGCCGCCAATAACGACGACGACCCCCCTTTCGTTCCATCTCTCGCCCGCGCGGGCGAGCCCCCGTCGAACGAATCCCGACTTTTCTCCCTTCGTCGTCGCCCGAGAACTCTAAACTCCCCAAACTCCTTCCCTCGACGTCGCCCCAACTCTCGCCCTTCGCTTCCGTACCGCGTCAACGCCCACGCCCCCGCGCTCGCCACCACCATCCCCGCGACGCCGCCGGCGGTGACGCGTTCGCCGAACGCCCCCCAACCGACGATCGCCGCGAATATCGGCGTGAACGCCAAAAACGGCGCCACGAGCGCGACCGGGGCGATCGCGTACGCGCGTTGCACCGCGCACGCGCACGCCGCCTTCAACATTCCGCTCAACGCGCACGTCAACGCGAGCTCTCGCGAGGCAAACACCGAGCGCAACGCCTGCATTTTCCCTTGGACCGCGACCGCGAGGAGTAACACCGCGACGTTCGCGAACTCGCTCATGGCGACGATCGCGATCGCATCGCTCTCGCGCGCGCTCTCGGTTTTCATCCGTCGCTTCGACGCGTCCGCGCTCGCGCTGACGTATTTTCGCGCGCAATCCGTGGAGGCGTTCGCGAACGCCGCGACGAACGCCGCGACGTACCCGCGCGCGCGCGAACGCGACGCGAGCGCCATCATCCCGATCACCACTCGCGCGCGACGATCGGCGTTGGCGTCGACGTCATGCGCGCTCGCGCGACGTCGTCAGTCGTCGTCGCGAGCGTTGGAGCGAATGACGGCGCGCGCGCGTCGATCGATGTCGATCGCGATCGATCGATCGATGGGTTCACTTTCGATCGATCGATCGATCGATGGTTTCACTTTCGATCGATCGATCGATCGATGGGTTCACTTTCGATCGATCGATCGATCGATGGGTTCACTTTCGATCGACATCGATCGATGGGTTCACTTTCGATCGATCGATCGATCGATGGGTTCACTTTCGATCGACATCGATCGATGGGTTCACTTTCGATCGATCGATCGATGGGTTCACTTTCGATCGACATCGATCGATGGTTTCACTTTCGATCGATCGATCGATGGGTTCACTTTCGATCGACCTCGCGCGCGATCGCGCGCGCGTCGAACTCGAATCGTCGTACGACGACGCGTCAACCCTCGAAGACGCGATCGCACGCGATCGCACGCTTGAAAACCACCTTCCCGAGGAATGACGTAAAACATAACATAAAACCACGCGTTCGTCATCGACCTCCCTCTATCGATCGATCGCGACCATCGATCGATCGATCGATCGATCGCGCGCGCATCATCGACTCGATCGAGTCCATCGACGCGTCGCGTCGCGCGTCACGCGTCGACGTCGAGCGACAGAGTTTCGACGAACGACCGCGACGACGACGATGGCGTCGAGGCAACTGACCGTCTCGGGGCAACACTACGATCATTTACTGAAACTTCTCCTCATCGGGGACAGCGGTGCGACGAGCGCGAGCGAGGGCGGGCGAAGGGAAACGACGGAGGAGGAATGAATGGAGATGACGACGATGAAGATGATGAAGATGATGATGATGAACGAACGATGATTGGGGTGAACGGAAAAGGAAATGGATGACTGACGAAAGATATGCGTGCGTGCGATGTAAAGGCGTGGGGAAGAGTTGTTTGTTGTTACGGTTTAGCGATGATCAGTTTACGACGAGCTTTATCACGACGATCGGGTACGAGACGCGAGGCGAAGAGGCGACGCGACGGCGCGAGGGATCGGGAGTGGAACGCGCGACTTATGCGCTCGTGCGAGTCGAGCGTGGGAATGCGTGGCGATTGACGATGAGTTTTGCGTGATTTTGTCGTGGTAGGATCGATTTCAAGATTAAAACAGTGGAGATTGATGGGAAACGGGTGAAGCTGCAGATTTGGGACACCGCCGGACAGGAGCGATTTCGGACGATTACGACGGCGTACTATCGCGGAGCTATGGGGATTTTGTTAGTGTACGATGTTACAGATGAGTCGAGCTTTAACAACGTGCGGGGGTGGATGCGAAACATCGAACAGCACGCGAGCCAGAATGTGAATAAGGTTCTGATTGGGAACAAGTGCGACGTGTCGGCGGACAAGCGCGTCATCACCAAGGCGCGAGGACAGGCTTTGGCGGATGAATTCGGCATTCCATTTTTTGAAACGTCCGCCAAGTCAAGCGTGAACGTAGAGGATGCGTTCATGACGATCGCAAAAGATATCAAGGGTCGATTAACTGGGTCCAAAGGGACCAACATCGGCGGGGCGGGGATTAATCTCGGTACAAAGGCGACCAAAGAGAAGAACTCGTGCTGCTCGTGATAATCGCGGTAATCGCATATTGCGGATAGCATCAATCAATACATGTACTAGCTAGAGAGAAACCGACAACGTAGCCGTCGTTTCTTGTCTGTTATAATCTTACATATTCTCTTCACGAGCGGTTGGACGTCGCGACGTAGCCGAGAAGACTCAACGAACTCTCGCCTCCGGCGATGATTTCACCGCGATGACATGGGTGCGCGGCAACGGTGAAGATTTTCGTCGATGTTTCGATGAACATCGTCGGAATTCCGCTCGCGTATCGCTCTTCCGGTTCGCGATCGAGGTCGGCGACGGTGAGTCCGTGCACCCACTGTCGCGATTTCGGAGTCGCCGCGAAATCCAATACGCGAACGCCCGGCTTCACACCGAGACCGACGGCGAAGGCGGTGCCGTCTGGAAGCCAACACGCGCGCCGGCGACGCAAATCGCAAATCGGCACAGACAGAGCGCTGCGCTCGACGTCGTTTATCACCGCGTTCGTGGGCTGATCTACTTCCAACCACGGCGCTGGCGGACAATGCGCGTGCGTGACGCACGGTTTCATCAAATCGATGACTCCACTCCAACCGTTCGCGAGATGGTACCCGAGTCGTCGGCTATCCGCTGGATCGCATCCAATCCAATGCACGCCGGCGTTCTGAATCTTCACAGCCTCTGCGAGCGCCGTCTTTTGCAATAGTTTTGAAATGCTCAGTTGCGCTATGACGTCGTAACGCTCCATCTTGGCGCCAAGCATCCCAAACGTCGACCCAGCCTTCGCGCTTTGCTTTCGTATATCCCATATAATCAAATCCCCCCTCTCGCCCTCGCCCCCGATGACGGTGTGTCCATCGTCTGAAACGACCAGCGACGAGAGCGACGATTTTACGTGCGAACTCAGCTCGCCGCGATGCTTATCCCCGGCGACACGCTCGTCCCACATGAACACTTGCCCGTGACTCGCGCTCGCTATGATCGCATGTGGATCCTTCGGATCGCGCACCAAGTCGTGCAATCCAAACCCCGAGCCCTCTCGTTCGCGCGCGCTCGCGACGAATCGTCGCAGCACAGCCGACGCCGGCGCCGCCTCCCCTCGTCTCGCCCTCGCACCGACCTCCCTCGCGTCCGCGCGATACGCGATCACCTCATTCGACGAATCGCTCACCGTCATGATCGCATCTCGAGCGTGATTCCACGTCAACGCCTCGATGTACCGGTCCGTCCACACCCGCGTCTTCGGCGCGTACACCTCCCCTCTCGTCTCGCGCAGCGCGTTCACCGCGAACACTTCGATCGCCCCACCGTTCGTCCCAATCGTCGCATTTGCGCCATCGCGATCGAACTCTATCGCGTTCACCGCGTTATTCCTCGCCGCGACCCTCGTCGACGAACCGAGCGGGAGCGCCAGAGCGCCGTACTCGCCCGACGCCCTGAGCGCCGCGCCCGACGCGAACGCGCGCGCGCGCTTGTGCGCGCCGTTTCCCGCACCGCGCGCGATTTCTATCGCACGCAAATCGCGCACGAACGTTTCACCGCGTCTTCGGCGCTTTGTGCGATTCGCGTTCGCGCGCGTCGTCGCGAACGCGTACGCCGCGCGAGCGACCGAGCTCGTCGCGCGCGACCGCGCTCGCGAACTCTCGGCGGTTTGATTCAACAAAACCACGGCGGCGGTCAATTCGCCCCATCGCGCGCGCGCGCGCGCGCTTCGCTCGTCGTCGCGCGACGCGGCGTCGCGACGAAAAGCGAATGAGCCAAGAGCGCGCGAGCGCGGGACGGAGTTTTCTTCCCCGGAGGCGACGGAGCCGTCGAGCGCGAGCTTCGGGCGGTCGCTTGGGATGAGGAAAGCATCGAGAGAACGCGCGCGCGAGTTTGAGACGTCGCGCATGACGCGCGCGCGCGCGCGAATGAGAGCGATAGGCGCGGGAGAAAGTGAGGGGAGAGATTTAAACGCGGCGGTTGGCGAGCGAGTACTGTACACCGCGATTACAACGAACGGCGCGGAAAGCTAGGACTAGAATCCGCCGATACCAACAGCCGGGGACGTCGCACCATCGTCCAAGGAAAGTTTTCCGAACACTGGAGTGAGTCGACGAATGTTAAATCCCGGATTCATGGGGTAGACGAGGCCGTGAAGATTGCCGGAGGAGGCGCTTAAACGCGGCGGCGCGCTCGCGTCGTCGGTTTGGGGAGCGGATATCGCGGCGGCGAGTGCGGCCTCGGCGCGCTCGCACTTGGTTTCCGCCACGGTAAGCTCTTCGCGGAGGCGCTTGATGCCTTCGCGCAACGCCGCAACGTCGTCGCTCGTCTCCAAAGCGGTGAAGTGCGACGTCGACGCGCGCGTGTCGACGTTCTCGCCGCGTCGCCACCGCGCAATGACGTCATTGAGCTGAGTAATCTCGATCAGGAACGAATCGTGTCCGTGAGGTGAATCGATGGTGTAGAGCTGCGCGTTCGGTATCGCGTCAGCGAGCTCGCGTTGGAGCGCGTGCGGGTACAAGACGTCGGACAAAATCCCCACGACGAGCGTCTTTTGCTTGATCGATGCCAAAACGTCGAAATATTCCCCTCGACCGCGCGAAACATCGTGAGAATCTAAGCTGTACGTCAACTGAATGTAGCAATTCGCATCGAACCGGCGAATGAACTTTTTTCCTTGATACTGCAGGTACGACTCCACGGCAAAGTACGGCAGCTTGGTTTGCCCAGAGTGCGCGCGAACGCCGAGCTCGGGCTCCTCCGCCGGTCGCGCGACGTCTCCCATGTGCGACCTCGAAAATTTCTTATCCACGCTCGCCGGCGCGCGATAGGAAAGCATCGCCATCATCCGCGACGTCGCCAATCCGGCGTTTGGTCCGTCGCCGTTCGCGTACGCCCCGCCGTTATACTTGCCGTCGCTCATGATCGCGTACCTCTGCGCCTCGCCGATCCCAATCGCCCAATCCGTGTGTCTCCCGCATCCTGCGATGATCACGAGCTCATCGACGAAATCCGGATACATCAAAGCGAACTCCAGCGCGAGCATGCTCCCCATCGACCCCCCGATCGCGCACTTCACCCTCGTCACCCCCAACTCTTTCAACAACATCATGCACATCAACGCGTTATCCCTCATCGTCACCGGCGTTGGAAAATCCACTCCATACGTCTCGTTCGAGCCACGTTTCCTCGGATCGACGCTCACCGGCGACGCCGAACCGTACGGACTCCCCAAGTAATTCACGCAAATCACGCACTCATTCGCGACGTCCAACGCGTACGCCGCGCCGTCGCCGATCACCTCCCCCCACCACTCTCGTGCGTTCGAATTCGACGTCAGCGAGTGTCCTACGAGCACGACGTTATTTTTTTCCTCATTGAACGTCCCGTACGTCGTGTACGCGCACTCGACGTCGCGCATGACGTCCCCGCTCTCGAGCTCGAGCGCGTCGCGCAGCGTCGCGCGCGACGCCCCGAGCGGGAGCCCGCACGCGACGTCCCCCATGTGATCGCTCGGGATCGCTCGAATCGCCGCGTTCGACGTCATCGCGCGCACCGCGGGTGACGAACGACGACGACGACGAGGGCGATGTCGCGCGTGATTGAACGATCGCGCGCTCGGTCGATCGCTCGGTCGATCGGCGTTGACGCCACCAGTGCTTCAGTCGTCGATCGATCGCGTTTTGTCACTGGTCTCGACTCGTCGATCGATCGGCGTTGACGCCACCAGTGCTTCAGTCGTCGATCGATCGCGTTTTGTCACTGGTCTCGACTCGTCGATCGATCGGCGTTGACGCCACCAGTGCTTCAGTCGTCGATCGATCGCGTTCGTTCCCTGGTCTCGACTCGTCGGCGATGGGGTCAGGAGTCAGGAGAACGTGTCCTGTTTTCACGACATCGCGCGATCGACATCGAGCGCGATCGTGCGATTTTGAAATCGCACGATCGCGAGTGATGTCTGTTTACGCATACACGTCGATCGCATCTCCCCGAACGACGCCAACGCTCGGCGTCGGTGCGTTCGACATCACTCATCGATCGATCGATCGATCGCGTTTTGTCCCTGGTCTCGACTCGTCGATCGCATCTCCCCGAACGACGACGCCATCGGTCGACATCAATCATCGATCGATCGATCGCGCGCGCGTCGTCGCAAAGCCAAGCGCGTTTTTCATGCTCATCTCGTCGCCGTCGCCGCGCGCGCGCTCGTACGCGCCTTTGCGCGTCGAGCGACGCGAGTGCGGGTTCGGCGCTCGCGCGCGCGCGCGCGCGGCGGCGGCGAGCGACGACGCGGCGGCGGAGGACGCGCGGACGCGCGAGACGCGCGCGCGATCGGAATCACACGCGCACGCGACGACGACGAAGAAAGAAACGACGAGGCGAAGGAATATCGCCGTGATCATGGCGTCCACGGGCGTGGCGATGTCGATCGCGCGCGCGCGCGAGGCCGAGGCGGAGTACGGCGACGCGGTGTACATGGAGTCGTTGCAAGGCGCGGGGAAAGATTACGGCAAGAGCGAGATTTTGTACTCGGATTTCGCGCGAACGCGATCGGGGTTACAGTATAAAGATGTCAGAGAGGGCGTCGCGAATGCGGCGACGTACGACGGCGAGCGAGGGGCGATCGCGATCGTGGATTGGGATGGGTATACGATTGGGTATTACGGTCGACCGGTGCGGGAGCGACGCGAGCGACTCGAGCGAAGGCGAACGGGGAGGGAACGAGAGAATATAGAAGACGATGGCGAACGCGCGAGCGAGGACTGACGACGAATGCGCGGCGAATTCGTAGTTTGAGGCGAGGAATAAGAGTAAGGGCGGGGCGTTCACCGGGGAGGATAAAGATTTTTTCAGGTTTACCCCGAACGATGCGAACGTCATCGGCGCGTTTCGCGAGGCCGTGATCGGGATGAAGGTAGGTTCGATTCGACGAATAATCGTGCCGCCGAATTCCGCGCTCGGGTACCCGGATGGTAAGAAATGGCGCTCGATGAAGCCGCAACCGTCAAATTTTTCGGGCGAGCGCGCGCTCGGGTTCGTTTTGGAAAACCAAGGAATGATTGATAAGACCCTGCTGTTCGATATCGAGCTCGTGAAGATTCAATGATTTGATTGATCCGTCGTAACGACCGACGAGACGCTTTGAACATTCATGCGGCGCTTGTAAAGTCACGCGGCGCTCGTAAATTCACGCGGCGGCCCCGCGCTCGTCTCACATCGCGACTCCCCTCCTTCGCGCCATCGCGACGAACGCGTTCGTTTGCCTCAGTGCGTGTGTTATCGCGCGTGCGAGCGCACGCGTTGACGTAAGATGTCCGCCATCGATCCGAAAACCGCCAAGCGCGCGCTCGCCGACGCCTTCGACGCCGCCGTCGCCGGTTCGACGTCCGCCATCGACGCCGCCATCGACCTGGGCATCGCCGTTGACGTCAAAGACCCAAATGGCTTCACGTTGTTGCACCACGCCGCATCGCGCGGGCACATCGATGTCGTTCGCGCGTTGACCAAGCGGCTCGCGGCGGACGTCGACGTCGAGGACGCGCGCGGACGCGTCGCCTTGCACCACGCCGCTTCGCTCGCACGAGACGACGTTTTGGAGTTCCTGATCACGCAGTGCGATGCGATGATCGATGCGAGCGACGAAGATGGGGAGACTGCGCTCGTGAAGGCGTGTAGGTTCGGCGAAGCGTCGACGGTGAAGATTTTGACCGTGCGCGGCGCGGACGCGAAAGCGAAAAACGACGATGGGTGTGACGCGTTCATCGAAGCGCTGTGCGTGCGCGGGGATGTGAATATTGGGAGACTTTTGATCGCCAGCGGGGTGGACCCAAAGCGGAGCCGCGCGAGATGTGGGAAGATGGATGGGAATCGAGCGCGCTCGGCTCTCGTCGTCGCGTGCGGGCTCGGCCGCGTGGAAGCGGTGCGGTATTTAGTGGGCGAGTGCGGGTTCGACGCCGCGGGGACGGATAGCGGGGAAAGTGATTACATGACCCCGCTCATGGCGGCGGCGCTCATGGGGCAAGTGAAGGTGATTGAGTATTTGTTGCTGAGCGGAGCGGCGGCGACGGCGCACTTGACGAGCGACGACGGCGCGACGGCAGCGGATATGTTTCCAGACGCGCACGCGAGAAAGGACATCAAAAGCAAGTTGCGCGAAGCGGCAGTGAAAGCAGCATCGAGCACAACGCGTCGAAGCGTCGTGGCGACGGTGAAGAGCGAGATGCCGAGTAAGTGGGCGTCAAAGATTGGAAAAGTGGCGATGGATCCGCTCGAGCTGCGCATGCGCTCGTGGGTCACCGCAGGCGTGGCCACGTTCGAGGGCGTGCCGCACAACGTGCGCGAGATGCTGGAAAGTTATGCTCAGCTCACGAAGGAGGCCGAACTGCGAGAGTTCCTCCTCGGGCTCATCGAAGATGAGTTGTTCCAAGACGACATGGCAGTACCTGATGTTCGCTTCGCCGTCGACGAAGTCATTGCCGATTACCACAACGTGATGAAATATCGTGAAAATCGCACAGTGATGCGCGTACTGAATAAATTTAGACATGTTCAACGATTTTGCAAGGATCGCGGGGAGAAGATTTCGTTTGATGACGTGCTCGTGAACGACGCCGACGAAGTGTTGAAGCGCCGAGAGCGCGTCGGAGAGCTCAAAGCGGCGGCGGGCGTGATATGGGACGACGCGCTCGTCGCGTTGAAAGTATTCATGAAGGGCGAAGACATCAATGTTGTTGCGGCGGCAAATCTCAAAATGCCTTCGGCGTGGAACCGCGTCCGCAGCAAATTTATCGACGTCGTCGAGAACATCGCGGTGCAAGGTCTCGCCTCCATCATGCTCGTCGTGGTGTTGTCCGTGTTTTGGAAGCTCGGCGGTTTCGCGCGCTTGACCGAGAACTATGGTTCCTATGTGACGTGATTATAGCGTCTATTTCTAAGTATTAATAGCTAGGTTGTAGTCTAATCGTGTGAAGATGCGCCGCCGTAGCCAAACGAACGAAAAGAAGCGGAGTGGTTCGAGACGCGGTCGAGCGATTCCGTCTCGTCTCTGATTGAGGACTCACGACTTCGCCCGAGGCGCTCTAGTAGATCACTCGCGCGCATCATTTCATCGTCGAGCGTCACGGGCGTTCGGACTCGAGTCGCTGTTGGGATTGGTCGCCGCTGTCGAGCGATTTCGATATCCTTTTCTTTCTCTGCTTTGACGCGCTCCAACTCAGCTCGTGCCGCCGCGTCTTTTCCCTTGAACTCGTCCAACTGCGCTTGAAGGCGTGTTACCTTTTCCGCTTCGTCACGACGACCATTTCGAATATCTTCAAGCTCTTGCTTGGCTTTCAACGCGACCTGCTCAGCCTTGGCGGCGGCGCCATTGGCCACGGCGACAGCCTTTTTGGCGGCGATTTTCGTCTGCTCGACGACGGCGTGCGCACCTTGAAGCGCGGCCCATGTGTCCGTCAATCTTTTCTCCAGGCGTGAATTTTCTGTTTGCAGCACAATCAAGCGTTCGCGTTCGCCCGCTGTAGCGTCTTTTAGCTTGGCTTGACAAGATTTGAGGTCTGCGGCGTTTGTCAATAGCTTCTCCTGAAGAAGTTCAATTTGCGCCGAGCGTTCGGCTTCGCGCGTTTCCATATCCTTAATGATTAGCTCTTTTTCTTCAACGCGCTCCATGGTCGCCAAAACTTCAGATTCCAGCGTTTCTCTTAAAGTATTGGTATTGACTTTGAATTGCTCCATGGACTTTTTATACTCATCCGCAGACAAGCTCGCCTTTTCGGAAACCTTTTCAAGGATTGTGCACGTCTCAACGAGATCAGCTTCCATCGTGTCGCGTTGCTTCTTGAGGTCTTCATGAACGTCGCGTGCTTCTTTGAGTTTATCAAGTAACTTGAGATTTTCTGCGTTGACGAAGTCGACCTTTTTGCGAACGTCATCGATCTGCTCGTCGTGAGCCTTGGCCTTGAGCGCGAACGCATCTTCAGCGCGTTTGATCTCCAGCTTTGCGTGCTCCTTTGCTTTTTCTGCCAACTCGATCGTTCGCTTGGCACTTTCGAGTTCCTTCGAGAGTGACGATATTTGTTTGTCTGCGAGCTCGCTCGCATCGCGCAAGCGAGCTTCGTAACGGCGTTTGACAGCTTCAGTGTTACCAGAAGCCGATGCCGCGATCTCTTGTGCGTCGACCAATTTTCGACGAAGCTCGCTCATTTCGTGCGCAGAACCAGAGTCCTTCGCTGAAGTCTCCACGGATAGCGTACGCACTGTTTCTCGGCTTCGGGTCAGCGCTACTTCGACCTCCTCGAGTTGTGATTCTAGGGCGGCGACGCGGCGATCCGCTGCTTCAACCTTTTCCAGCGCGTCGTCCTTGACATCTTGGAGTTCCAACACGAGGTCGCTTATCTCCGCTCGCAGGTCTTCTTCGCGGCGCATATATTCCATGTCCAACTTATCGTTCGTCTTTGTCGCAGCGTCGCGCTCGGCCGTTTCAAGGCTCGACCTGAGGGTGTCAACCAACATTTCCAGTTCGGCGACTCGAAGATTCGCTCGTTTGACATCTTCGGCGTAATTCTCAAGCTTGGACTTTCCGTCTTCGAACTGCTTTTGCACTTGCTCGAGTTCTTTCGCCAAATCATGTGCACGCTTGCTACTCGCGCTCACCGCTTCCTGGACAGCGCGGGAAGCCGCCGCTTTGCTCGCCTTGAGCGAATTCATCGCCGCGGTGAGATCCTTTGTGAGGCGCTCAACATCTGCACGAGCGTTTATCAGCTCCGCCGAAACTTCACGCGATTGTTCTAGCTCCTCAGCAAGCCTAGCGTTCTCCTCGAGCAGTTGCTCGCTCACGCCTCGAAGGGCTTCGATGTCGGCGAGGGTCTCGCGCGCGATTTCGAGTTCCTTCATTAAGCGGATGGATTTGGCGACAGCTTCGTCTCTCGCGTCATCCGCGATTTTCAATTGCAACTCGAGACCAGCCGCTCGGATGTCAGCCGCGTCCGCGAGCGACGTAGCAGTTTGTAGCTCCAACGCGAGCTGATTTCGTTCTTCGTCGTCTTCGGCGTTCGTTGACGACGCGCTCAATGTCATCACTTGAAGGTTGTTTTCGGCATCCTTCATGCGCTTCTTCATCGTCTGTAAATCGCGCGTCAAGTCGCGCACTTGGGCGTCGCGAAACTCGACATCCTTGGTTGCTCGTTCGGCTGCATCGCGCGCGTCTCGCAAATCTTTCTCAATCAACGCTATTTTCTGACGACTGTCTCGTAACTCTGTCTCCCTGTCTTCGATAGACTTCGCCGCGGTCGCCGCCGCATTCGTCGCAGCGACGAGCGCATCCTTCAGCCCAGCCACTTCCGACGACGCGCGCTCGACTTCGACGAGTCGGCCTTTTAACTCAATTATCGCAGCTTCTTTCGCGTTGAGCTGATCGGAATCATTCGCCGATGACGAGACGAGCCGCTCGACGAGATCCTTTTCACGAACCCGTAAAGATTCCATTTCGACGCGAAGATCTCTTATCATCACGTCACGCTCGCTCGCGCTCTTCTCCGCCTCTACCGCGCGGCTCTCCGCAGCATCCATCGCAGAATTGGCAGTCGCAATTGCTCTCTCTGCGGTCTTGGACGTGTTTCGAATCGATTGAATTTCGTTCGCCGCCTTGGTCTTCGCGTTCGCGCTCGCTTCCTTCTCGCAATCAAGCATCTTTTTAAGGTCGGCAATTATCGATGCCGAGGCCGCGACTTCAGCCTCGAGCGTTTCGACACGCGTTTGCACTGTTTCATAATCCTTCGCGCGTTGCGCCGCACTCGCCACACTCATCTCTTGACGCTCAGCGCGTTCCGCATCCAATTCCTCGCGTACACGTTTTGCGCGCTCGGCGCTCTCATTCGCGTTCGCCGTCGCCGTCGCTCTCGCCTTACGCTCGCCGTCGAGCAAACGCTCGAGCGCGACGACTTTCTCTTCCAATCGAGCGATCTTGTCCTTGTCATCATCGCTCGTTGAAGTCGACGCTTGCGAGCGTGTCAGTTCATCGACGCGTTCCCGCAATATTCGAACCTCCTCCATCGTCGTCCCGTCCTCGCGCGCTTCGCCCTGCGCCTCGAGTGCCTCTCGCATGGAATCCACGGTCATATCCGCCTCCTCTTTCACGCGTGCCGCGATCTCCAGCGCTTCTTCTAAATCCCGACGCGCTCGCGTTATTTCCTCCTCGCGCGCGTCGAGCTTCGCCGCGTACCCCTCGCGTTCGCGCTCCAGCGTCGTTCGCAGCTCCTCAACTTGTCCCCGCATCGCCTCCAGCGCGCTTTCCTGTCGCGCGCACCGATCCTCGAGCTCGATCTCGCGCTGGCTGAAACGCTCCAACGCGGATGCGCTCGAGCCGTGTTCGGCGTTCGCTCGCGCCTCCCACCTCGCATTTCCCTCCTGCGCCTCCTCGAGCTTGGTCTCGAGTTTCGCAATCTTTTTCTTTAACGTCTTCTCAAGTTTTCGCGCGTCCGAAGCCTCGCGCTCGGCGTGTGACTTGGTCGCGTCGACGTCGCGAAGCGCGCGAGCGAGCTCGCCCTCGACGCCTTCAAGTTTCTTCTCCAGCGCCGCTTGTTCGTCGAACGCCCGGCGCGTGGCCGCCATGGCTGCGGCGCTGGACTTTTCTTGCGCAACGCGCACGCGTTCGAGCTCGCGAAGGGCGGCGGCGAGGTCCGTTGGGGTCTTCGCGGGGACATTAATCTTCAACGCGTGTTGAACACCATCGTCGGGCGCGGCTCGAGCTGCGGTCGGCGGTGAGACGATCACATTCGCGCGCGGCGATCGCGGGGATCTAGAGCCTGAACGAGTAGGCATGGCGTCGCCCCGCGCGCGCGTGCGCGCGAGTTCGCGAGCGCGCTTGTGAAGCACGCGACAAGCGAGCAAAGTAACCGGGAGGACGCGCTCGCCGAGCAGCGAGCGACGAATCATTTGATGCGCGTCTACGCGCGCGAATGCGACTAACAACGCTAAATACTGGATTTCTATTGACGATTCTAGGAACGAGCGGTCATTCCTTCACGGCGACGATGAAGGCGCACGTGTACGTGGTTTTGTGGAGCGACCGCTCGTCGCTGGTGTACATGGCGTCGTGGAATTCGCACTTTTCCACGCGCAAACCGAAACTCTCCGCCGCGGCGATGACGTCTTCCAGGCTCAACTCCACGCTCAACTCGTCGGGGTATTCCTCCCAGTGATACAATAGCGGCCCGAAATTCACCCACACGCCGCCTTTGCGCAGGCAATTGGCGACGCACTCCAAATACTCGCAGACGTTGTGCGCCGTGTCGATGAAATACGCGGTCACCACGGCGTCCCATCGCGCGCGCTGGTCCGACGACCCGTACACGGCGGTGAAATCCCCAGCCGACATGCTCATCGCCGCCCCTGGTGGGAGCTTGACGTCGCCCGGGACGACGTCCGGCACGCGCGTCTCTCGCCACGCGTCCGCTCGCGCTCGCCGATTGCTCCGCGTGTGCACGAACGGATGAATCCCAAACTCCCCAACGCGACTCGTGCAGTTCAACATGAAAGACGAGAAAAGAAGCATGTAATACGAAAACTCATTCCCTTCGACGTCGTACCCTCGTCGGGCGAGTTCGAAAACCAGCCTGCCCAGCCCGCAGCCCGGGACGAGCACTCGCGGAGCCTCGCCGTCGGCGCTCCCAACTTCTTCATCAATCGCAAACTTCTCGCGCAGAGCGCTGAATATCAACCCATACTGCTCATCGCGCTCGATCGCTCCCTCCGCCGACCAATCTCTGTACGCGTTCTTCAGCGCGTACCGCACCTTCTCCACGTCCTCCGCCGCGACGCGTTCGCTTTCGCTCGCCCATTCCTCCCTATCCCTCATTCGCACGCACAGATGCTCCGGAACTAAATCGTTCTCCGTGAACGTCTCTATCACCGCATTCGTGAACTCCGCGTTGCGCTCGACGCACCACGCGCTCGTCTCCAACGCCGTCGCGGCGTTCGCGAGCAACGCGCGGTGCCTCGCCGGCACGCGTCCGTCGCGCAAACGCGCCCGCCGTCGTTCGATGTCCTCTCTCGCGTCTCGCGCGTACGATGCGATCGCGCGCGCTATTTTCGCGAACGCCGCGCGTTCGAGCGCGACGTCATCGACGTCATCCGTCATCGATCGCGTCGATTTCTCTCGCTCGCTCGCTCGACGCCCTCACTCGCGGGTCGAGGTCACGTGTTGAGCTCGACCAGTCGTGATTCGCGAAACGACGACGCGCGTGGGGACACGCGACGACGACTCGCGACTCGTCGAGCTCACCACAGCGTCATCGCGCGACACGTGTTGAGCTCGACGAGTTGTGATTCGCGAAACGACGACGCGTGTGGGGACACGCGACGACGACTCGCGACTCGTCGAGCTCACCACAGCGTCATCGCGCGACGCCGCGCTATCGCGCCATCATCATGGCGGCGCCTGGCGAACGCGTCGGCGACG
>Ga0222712_10002015_pt1 | contig 24048 bp, 18 predicted proteins | sample C33_657DmetaG_FD_165043 | JGI IMG/M metagenome (GOLD analysis project Ga0222712, IMG submission 165043) | Estuarine water microbial communities from San Francisco Bay, California, United States - C33_657D | ecosystem: Environmental > Aquatic > Marine > Unclassified | place: USA: California... | reverse complement strand
TGGTGATCGCCGTAAAGAAATGCTAACTGATATCGCCATCTTAACTGCTGGTACTGTTATCAGTGAAGAGCAGGGCTTTAAATTAGAAAATGCAGACCTTACTTATTTAGGTCAAGCATCTTCTGTTACAATCGACAAAGACAACACTGTTATTGTTGGTGGTAAAGGTAAAAAAGCAGATATCACTGCTCGTGTAAACCAAATTAAAGCACAAATCGAAAACACAACTTCAGACTACGATCGTGAAAAATTACAAGAGCGTTTGGCTAAATTAAGTGGTGGTGTTGCCGTATTATATGTTGGTGCTGCTACAGAAGTTGAAATGAAAGAAAAGAAAGACCGCGTAGACGATGCACTTCACGCTACACGTGCAGCTGTTGAAGAAGGTATTGTACCTGGTGGTGGTGTTGCTTATATCCGTGCAGTAGAAAGTTTAGAAAAACTAAAAGGTGCGAACGAAGATGAAGCAACAGGTATTCAAATCGTTAAAAGAGCGATCGAAGAACCACTTCGTCAGATCGTTATCAATAGCGGTATTGAAGGTTCTATCGTTGTACAAAAAATTAAAGAAGGCAAAGGTGACTTTGGTTTCAATGCACGCACTGAGGTTTACGAAAACCTATTTAAAGCGGGTGTAATTGATCCAACTAAAGTAACACGTGTTGCATTAGAAAACGCTGCATCTATCGCTGCTATGTTGTTAACAACAGAGTGTGTAATTGCAGACAAACCAAAACCTGAAGCAGCTGCTGGCCATTCTCATGGCGCACCTGATATGGGTGGAATGGGTTACTAATACAATAACCTTACATCATAAAAAAGTCTCGCATCTATTATGGGTGCGAGACTTTTTTTATGCTTATAAATCCTTTGGTTAAAAAGTACTGAGCGCCAGCATAAGTAAGCATTACGGCCAAATCTAACACCGGCAAGTGCGCATAAAATTTATTGGTAGCAAGTATTGCATCACTGGTTACAAATAATAATGCCCCGGGTACAAAAGTTTGTATCGCAAATTTTTTATACTGGTCATTTGTTGTTGTATGAACCGCTAATGACGCCATTAGTGAAATAAATAGCATGTAGAGTAATATGGGTACTTGATACGCACCTAAAGCATTACGGAGTAGTATAAATAGCAATCCAGAAACAATACTCAATCCAATAAGCGTTTTATAAAACACCCTAGCTGTTTCTTTTTTTACGGGCACTGTTTGAATAAAAAACAAACTATAATATACGTGTGCTGTTACAAATGCAATCATTCCTGACAAAAAAAAGTTAGCACCCTCACCTATCAACAATACATCTCCTACCCACGAAAAAAATAAGCCCAAATACGCGCGCCACATACCTTTTACAGGATTATTATCTGCTGGTGATGTATACAAATACCACATTAAAATGGGCACCAAAATAAATTTAGTATACACACGCTGTTGCGGCCAATCCATATAAATGCAAAACAAATGAGCCACAGTAACAGCCCAAAAAATGACTGCGTAATTTATTTTTTTCATTCAAAACATTTTTGAAGTGCTTCTGCAAATGAGTGTGGTGCATATCCTAGCATGCTAACCGCTTTATCAATTTTTAATCCCGAACGCTGCGCTCTTTTAACAGGCTCAGGAAATGTACTTGCTGTAACGGGTTCAATTAAACCTAAAGGAAGGTTCAAATGTTTGGCAACTGCCACCGCCATATCGTATGGCGATACAATATCTTTTCCTGCCAAATGAAATGTACCTGGCACTTGATCTTTAATAATTTTTTGAATCCCCCAACACAAGTCACCAATATAGGTGGGTGTTCTGGCCTGATCGGTCACTACTTTTATGGGTTCTCCATTTAATAATTTACCAGCAACCCACTGAATAAAACTGGGCCTTAGGTTTTCCCAAACAGGGCCGTACATAAAAACGGGTCTTATAACAGTGTTTCTAATTTTTGAGGCAACAACCATTTGCTCAGCTTCCAACTTAGAAGCGCCGTATAAATTAAGAGGCGCAGGAACATCATCCTCTGCGTGGGGTCCACCCTCGCCAAAAATAAAATCGGTACTGAGGTATACAAAATGCTGGGTACCTACTTTGGTAGCAGCCTCCAATAAATGCTGGGTAGCCTCAATATTATTAGCTTTACAGAGGCTAGGGTTAGCGGCACATTCGTCTGGCTTGCTCATGGCAGCTGTGTGAATAACTGCGTCTGGCCTTGTTAAATCAAACAAATTTTCAACATTCCTAACGTCCGTTAGCTCAGTATTATAGTAAGTTAAATTAGTATATGAAGGCAATCTAGACTCATTTCGAGAGGTTGCTATTACCTCAAACCCTTTAGCAACAAGGGTTTTAATCAAATGCTGTCCTGTAAAACCATTGGCGCCGGTTACGAGTACTTTCATGTTACAAGTTTACACAATTTTAATGCAACCTGCATTGAATTGTAAAATAGATTTCAAATGCTTATTTTCGTACCTCGTGTTCTTTAGACACACCCATTTACAACTGAGGCCCAGTAAGTTAAGGCCAACAATAAAGCAGAGAAGATGTCTACTAAAAAAGTAACAAAAATTGGCGTACTAACTTCTGGTGGAGATGCCCCTGGTATGAACGCAGCTGTAAGAGCCGTTGTAAGAACTGCATTATACCATGGTATTGAAGTATATGGTATAGTGAGAGGTTACAATGGTATGGTAGAAGGTGATATTTTTAAAATGGATTCTAAATCGGTGGCTAATATTATCCAGCGCGGTGGAACTATTTTAAAAACAGCGCGTAGTGCAGCATTTTTTGAACCAGAAGGCCGTAAAAAAGCCTACGAAAATCTTAAAAAGTTTGGCATTAATGGTCTTGTAGTTATTGGTGGAGATGGAAGCTTTAAAGGCGCCCAAAAATTTAGCAACGAATTTGATATTCCTTGTATTGGTTTACCTGGTACCATCGATAAAGACATTGCAGGTACCGATTTTACCATTGGATTTGATACCGCTGTAAATACAGCCGTAGAAGCCATTGATAAAATTAGAGATACAGCCGATGCGCACGACCGCCTTTTTGTGGTGGAAGTAATGGGTAGAGACGCTGGATACATTGCATTACACAGTGGTATTGCTACTGGTGCCGAAAACATTTTAATTCCTGAAACCAAAACGGATATTGAAGAACTCATAGCTTCTTTAACCGAAAAAGAAAAGCGTAAAAAACTAGTAAATTTAGTGGTGGTTGCAGAAGGTGATGAACATGGTGGAGCCAATGAAATTGGCGCGATCATGAAAACGCGTTTACCCAACGCCGACATCAGAATTTGTATTTTAGGACATATTCAACGTGGTGGTGCGCCAAGTTGTTTAGACCGTTTAATCGCAAGCCGTATGGGCTTTCATGCGGTGGAATGTTTAATGGAAGGTCGTAACAATGTAATGGTGGGTATTGTAAATAACAAAGTACATTACACCCCACTCGATAACGCCGTTAAAGCAAAACAAAAAATATCTCAAGACTGGTTTAAGATTGTAAAAATACTAGCCAGCTAATCTTGAACAACAAACCTCCAATAAGCAATAAAAGCAATTAAGTAAGAAAAGATTATGTCAAAAAATTTAGAGAAATACCTACACAAAAACATGGACAAGCAAGCGGGTCTTGCACACATGGATCACCGCACAAAAATTGTTGCAACCGTAGGCCCTGCTTGTGATAAGTATGATCAGCTATTGGCACTTGTGAAAGCAGGTGTTAACGTATTTCGTTTAAACTTTTCACATGGTAGTCATGAAGACAAAAAAACGATCATCGACCATATCCGCACCATCAATAAAACCGAACCATACAATATTGCGATATTAGGCGACTTACAAGGGCCTAAATTAAGAGTAGGTGAAATTGAAAACAATGCACTTGATGCAAAAGTTGGCGATGTACTTACCCTCACCAACGAAAAATGTATTGGTACCCACGAAAAAATATATGTCTCCTACCCTAACCTTGCAGGTGATGTGGTAGTTGGTAATACCATCATGATTGATGATGGAAAAATTGAAGTAAAAGTTTTATCTGTAGAACCGAGTGGCGACGTTAAAGTAACGGTAACCCTTGGTGGCATTATCTCTTCTAAAAAAGGATTGAACTTACCAGATACAAAAATTTCTTTACCTGCTTTAACAGAAAAAGACCTCATTGATCTGGATTTCATGATCAAAGAAGAGTTAGACTGGGTTGCACTTAGCTTTGTTAAAAGAGTTGCAGACATTGAAATGCTAAGAGGCATTTTAGATAAAAACAAGAGCAAGTCTAAAATCATTGCAAAAATTGAAATGCCAGAAGCGCTTACCAATATCAGAGAAATTATTTTAGCTTCTGATGGTATTATGGTGGCACGTGGAGATTTGGGTGTTGAACTACCAGTAGAGCGCATTCCGTTAATTCAAAAAGAACTCATTAGAAAATGTATTCATAGAGGTAAGCCGGTTATTGTTGCTACTCAAATGATGGAGAGTATGATTGACCGTGTTAAACCTAACAGAAGTGAAATTACAGACGTTGCCAATGCGGTACTAGAAGGTGCCGATGCTGTAATGCTTAGTGGTGAAACTGCAGCAGGTAACCACCCAGCACTTGTAGTAGAAACCATGTGTAAGATTATCAAAGAAGTTGAAAAAACAGAATACCGTTACAACCGCTCTGAAGATTTAAAACCGCAGCCACAATCTCCATCATTTTACAGTGATGCTGTTTGTTACAATGCTTGTAAAATATCTGAAGATGTTAATGCACATGCTCTTGTGGGTATGACACAAAGTGGTTACACTGGATTTATGCTAAGCAGCTTTAGACCTTCTTCTCCACTATTTATTTTTACCAAAGAAAGATCACTGGTAAATCAATTAAGCTTGAGCTGGGGCGTTCGTGCTTTTTACTACGCCGAAGAAGAAAGTTTGGATGATATTGTTACCGACCAAATTAACATCCTAAAAGAGCGTGGATTTGTAAAAGAAGGTGATGTAGTGGTAAATACCGGCAGTACTCCAATTGCCGACCACTTACCTACCAACGTAATTAAGCTCACAACGGTCAAATAATGACAAAATATTAATATTAATACCTAAAAGATTCCTCAAAACGAGGAATCTTTTTTATTTTAGAGAATCAATAATTGCATACCCTATGAAAAAAGTATTTACAGCCATTTCCCTGCTAGTTTGCATGTTTACGAATGCACAAGATATTAGTATAATTCCGCAGCCTACTAGTGTAACAAAAAAGGAAGGCTCATTTAGCGTTTCTGCAAAAACAACACTACAAATTAAAAGTGCAGGTCAGCAAAAAGCTGCGAACTTTTTTAATAAATTTTTGCAAGAATTTTATGGCTTTCAATTAAAGGTAACTGTCGGCACTGGTGCAAAAAATGCTATTAGTTTAGTAAATAATAATTCAAAAGCACCTAAGGGAACCTATACATTAGAATCTTCAAGTAATGGTGTTGTTATTACTGGCGCCAACGAAGAAGGTGTATTTTATGGCGTACAATCACTTATTCAATTATTACCGATTCAAAAATCTGCTTCATTAAATATTCCGGCAGTAAGCATTCAAGATCAACCAAGATTTGTATATAGAGGAATGCACCTTGATGAAGGCCGTCACTTTTTTGGGATGGACTTTGTAAAGAAATACATTGACTTTATTGCCATGTACAAGTTAAATACCTTTCATTGGCACTTAACCGAAGATCAAGGTTGGAGAATTGAAATTAAAAAATATCCAAAATTAACAACTGTAGGTGGTTTTCGTAATGCGAATATTATTGGTCGTTACCCTGGTAAAGGAAGTAACAATACCAGATATGGTGGATTTTATACCCAAGCACAAATCAAAGAAATTGTAAAATACGCTGCGGATAGGTTTGTAACCATTATTCCTGAAATTGAAATGCCAGGTCATGCTAGCGCTGCTATTGCTGCATACCCAGAGCTTAGTTGTTTTCCAAATGAATCTACACCTGCCATTCCTACCATGCATAGTGCCGCTACACTTGAGGCTTTAAAAAAGCCAGGCACTAAAATTGTACAAGAAACATGGGGCGTATTTGATGATGTATTTACTCCTACCGAAAATACTTTTACATTTTTACAAAACGTATTAGATGAAGTAATGGCCTTATTCCCTTCTACCTATATTCATATTGGTGGTGATGAGTGTCCTAAAGAATCTTGGAAAAGATCTGAATTTTGTCAAAAGCTCATTAAAGAAAAAGGGTTAAAAGATGAGCACGGCTTACAAAGTTATTTTATTGGCCGCATCGAAAAATATTTGAACAGCAAGGGCCGTCAAATTATTGGATGGGACGAAATATTAGAAGGTGGCCTAGCTCCTAACGCAACCGTAATGAGCTGGCGTGGTGAAAAAGGGGGTATTGAAGCCGCTAAGGAAAAACACAACGTAATTATGACACCAGGTGGATGGATGTATTTTGACCACCAACAAAACAAAAAAGAAGATTCTGTTACCATTGGCGGATACACCACCATTCAAAAAGTATATAGCTACGAACCACTTCCAAAAGAAATGGATCCTGCCGATTACAAATATGTATTAGGTGCACAAGCAAACGTTTGGACAGAGTATATGAATAACACCGCAAAAGCAGAATACATGGTTTTCCCACGTATCAGTGCATTAAGTGAAGTATTATGGACAAACAAAGAAAATAAAAGCTGGCCTAGTTTTGAAAAGAAATTAATACATGAATTTAAGCGATACGATAATTTCAAAATCAATTATAGCAAAGCTTATTTTAACCCAGAAAATAACTAGTATTTATAGCAATAACAAAAGTTATGATAGACGCATTTGAAAAAGTCCCCGTTGAAATTTTTCCTTCGCCCAAAGAAGGTTCCGCATTTGTTGCAAGTGAAATTGCTACGCTAATAAAAGCAAAAGCTGCAAAAAATGAAAAATGTGTACTTGGTTTAGCGACCGGCTCAACCCCTATTAAATTATACCAAGAGCTGGTAAGACTGCACAAAGAAGAAGGACTCAGCTTTAAAAATGTGATCACTTTTAATTTAGACGAATACTTTCCAATAGAACAGGATGCACCTCAAAGCTATTGGAGCTTCATGCACAAACATTTATTTAACCACATCGATATGGACCCTAAAAATATCCATATCCCAAGTGGCACATGGTCTAAAGATGATATTAAAAAACATTGCGCTGCGTATGACGCAGCCATTGTAGAAGCTGGCGGCATCGATTTGCAAATTTTAGGTATTGGCGGCAATGGTCATATTGGATTTAACGAACCAGGATCAAGCATCATATCAAAAACTAGGCTTGTAAACCTTGCCAATAATACTAGACTTGCTAATGCTTACGAATTTTCGCATCTATCAAAAGTGCCACGCCTTGCAGTTACCATGGGTATTGGTACCATCATGCAATCGAAGCGCATTTTATTAATGGCCTTTGGTAACAAAGGAGAAATTATTACTAAAGCTACCGAGGGTGATGTAACAGAACAAGTACCTGCAAGTATTTTACAAGAACATCCGGATTGTACTTTTATAATTGATCCTACTGTTTCAGAATCATTAACCCGAATTAAATCGCCGTGGTTAACGGGCAACTGTGTGTGGGATAAAAAATTAATGAAGCGTGCCGTAATTGAGCTTTCATTAAAATTAGGTAAAGAGGTATTAAGCCTTACAGCCAAAGATTACAACGAAAATGGTTTAGCCGATTTACTCGTAGAAAAGAGTGACGCATACGAAATTAATTTGGAGGTCTTTTATATGCTAAGAGACAGCTTAACAGGCTGGCCAGCTGGTAAACCCAATGCTGTTATTCCGGCGCATCCAGAAAGAAGCAATCCATATCCAAAAAAATGTTTAATTTTTTCACCACACCCTGATGATGATATCATTAGCATGGGTGGAACGTTTATGCGTTTACATGACCAGGGCAACGAAGTACATGTGGCCTACCAAACCAGTGGAAATATTGCAGTATCAGATGAGTTTGTAACACGCTTTTTAGATTTTGCAGTTGGTTTTGAAGACCTGTTTGGCATCGATAATAAAAAGAGTCAAGAAATTTTACAAGCAGCACGTAATTACATTGCCACCAAACAAAAAGGTGGATTGGATTCTCCAGAAATTAGAGCCATTAAGGGACTTATTAGACAGTGTGAAGCCAAAGCAACTTGTAGGTATGTAGGACTAAAAGAACATCAGTACCATTTTCAAAATTTACCTTTTTACGAAACAGGTAAAATAGAAAAGAATCCAATGGGTGAAGACGATGTATTACAAACCATGGAACTTTTAAGAAAAATTCAACCGCAACAAATTTATTGTGCTGGAGATTTAGCCGATCCACACGGTACCCATAAAGTATGCTTAGATGTTGTATTTGAAAGCATGCGCCGTTTAAAAGCTGCTGGTGATGCTTGGGTTAAAGACTGCTGGGTTTGGTTGTACAAAGGTGCATGGCAAGAGTGGGATATTGCAGATATTGAAATGGCCATACCAATGAGTCCAGATCAGGTTATTAAAAAACGCTTTGGCATTTTTATACATCAATCACAAAAAGACAGTGTTCCATTTCAGGGTAGCGATATGCGCGAGTTTTGGCAAAGAGCTGAAACTAGAAATGCCAATACCGCACAATTGTATGCCGCTTTAGGTCAAACTAAATATGCAGCGATTGAAGCATTTGTGAGATGGCATTATTAAAAGAACACATATCATGGACGGAAGCATGGCAGTTAAAAAGTTTTAGAAATAAAACCTTTGTTGCACTTGCGCTCGTAGCCATCATTTTACTCCTGCTCCCTTCTTTTTTTGCTTTTATAGAAAAAAGAGAAGGCATGGTGCTTCAAGATTTTGTGCTTGAACGTTTGCCGGCCACGGATGTTTCCATCCCTACATTTTTTATTATTTGGAGCGTGGTACTCTTGGTTTTTTATAGGATTTACCAAAATCCAATCATCTTTTTAGTTGTTGCATATGGTTTTATTTTAATGTGTATAGCAAGGGTGCTAACGATTAGCCTACTTCCTCTAAACCCTCCTCCGGGTTTAATTACGCTAAAAGACCCCATTGCCAACATTGCCTATGGTGGAAAGGGCATTTTTATTACAAAAGACCTGTTTTATTCGGGCCATACGGGCAATATGTTCCTGTTTTTCCTTTGTTTACAGGCTAAATGGGACAAAATCATTGCTTTAGCAGCCTCTTTTATGGTGGGTATTCTGGTGCTAATTCAACACATTCATTACAGTATAGATGTAATTTCAGCCTTTATTTTTACCTATTTTCTCTATTTAGGGGCCAAAAAAGTAGCTTTTTTTTAATGTATTGATTATCTTTACAGGTTCATAGTCATTTGACTGGTAACAATTTGATAATAATTCCTTAACATTAAAGTGGTACTTATACATGGGTAAAGTAAGCATGAAAATATGGGACAGCAGTTTTGAACTAGGAGACGCTGTTACAGATGAGCAACTGGACTTTTTTAAGGAACATGGTGTGATCGTTTTTAGAAATTATTTAGCTAAAGAACAGGTAGCAACATATATAGCAGAGCAACAAAGAATAGAAGCACTGTGGCTCGCAGAAAAAAAAGAGAAAGTAAATGGTATCCCTTTAAAGTTTGGTAAAGACGATAAAGGCAACACCACGATTCAACGTCTTTGTTTTAGCTCATTACATAGCGAGCCTTTACAAGAATTATTAGCAGACCCTCGCTTACAAGCATTAACTGCATTTTTACACCCATATGATGGACGTATTGCAGAAAATGAAAAAGATGGATTGGTTATTAATAACTACATCAATACGCCAAATAGCTCTTTTACCCAAATGGGTTGGCACACCGATAGTCCTCGTGATTTATTTATGGGTCAAAAAATTATGCCAATGCTAAACGTTGGTATTCATTTAGACACTTGTCCTTTTGACAATGGTGGACTCAGGGTTATACCTGGCACACATACACAAGGCATGTTTAAACTTCTCTTTGGTAAAAAGTATTTCCTTGACAATAACGATGATGCCCGTGAAGTTGGATTTAATATCAACGCTGGCGATTTAACAGTTCATGATGGACGTTTGTGGCACCGTGTTAAACAATCTCCTAACTTTGGAGAAGCTAGTAGACGCCGTGTCATGTATGTTCCTATCGTTACCGGAAAATACAAGCCAAAGGACGAAAACAGTAAAACGCCTTTCTACCACAGGTTTACTGCTAAGGTTCACCACTAATATAAATAAGTATGATGCCGTTTGCATTAATTACCGGCGGAAGCAAAGGCATTGGTAAATGTATTGCCACCGAACTTGCTACAAGAAAGTATCCAGTGCTTTTAGTAGCAAGAGATGAAAAGTCGTTACAAGAACACGCTACTACCATTTCAAACACCTATGGTATTGAAGCGCATTATTTGGCTTTAGATTTAGGCCAAGCAGGTGCAACACAAATATTAATGGATTGGATTCATTCCAACAATTATAATGTAGGTATACTCGTAAACAATGCGGGTTATGGATTAAGTGGCCCTTTTACAAAATATAGCGCCGAAGCACACATAGAAATGATGCGCGTTAATATGGAAGTTCCTGTCGCATTAACGGCGGCACTCCTTCCAATGCTTACTCGAAATAGTCCATCTTATATTTTAAATATTGCGAGCTCTGCGGCGTACCAAGCAGTACCTGGCCTATCGGCGTATGCAGCTTCTAAAGCATTTATTTTAAACTTTAGCAGAGGTCTCAGACACGAACTCAAAAACACGGGTGTATCCGTTACAGCCGTTAGCCCAGGCTCTACCGACACCAACTTTGCCAACAGAGCCGATGTGGGCCCTAAAGCGCTTAAAACCGCCGAAAAGGTGAATATGACACCCGAAGCAGTAGCTAAAATTGCCGTAACTGCTTTATTTGACAAGAAACCCGAAGTAATTACCGGCTTTATTAATAAACTGGGTGCCTTTTTAGTATGGTTATTACCTAAAAAACTAGCAGAATCAAGCGCTGCAAGCCTTTATGGATTATAATTTTGAATAAAAAAGCATTCCTTTTTTGCCGTTAATCTTTTAGAGATTATATTTGCAACCCCTTAGGGTAATGGCTGCGTAGCTCAACTGAATAGAGCATCTGACTACGGATCAGAAGGTTTTAGGTTTGAATCCTAACGCGGTCACAAAGCCTCACAGAAATGTGAGGCTTTTTTATTTTTAAGCTGGGCCGATGGCGCCTGCACGAAGTGCAGGCAATGGCTATGAGCGCGGCGATGCCGCAGGCATAAGTAAGCGCGTGATGGCCATGGGCCGGACGCGATAGCGTCAGGCGCCATATATTAAATCATACAGCACTTAAAAAAAATCCATCACTTGATTGCGAGGCTTTGAGAAAGCCCACTTCGACAGGAACGAGCGAACGAAGTGAGCGAGAATCCTACATTTAAAAATACAACCAACTACCACTTAGCTTCCCATTACTCAGCGAGATAGCGGGTGCAGGCAGTTTAACAAAATTCAAAAAAGTGAGTACACCCCTCACCCATTTTTTATTTGTTTTAATGCGCTCAAAATCTATATCGATAGACAAATAATATTGGCGACTTCGGTGCAAATCGGGACGGGAATATGTATAACTAGCAGCTTGATTATTTACCGTCCATTTATTTTCATAACCCCCAAAAACGTTATCGATTCCATACCCAGCAGCAATGTTTAACCATTTGGGGACTTTTGTTTCGGGCCAAATACTTTTTACATTGGCACTTAACCAAATGGTTTGCGCATTGTAATCTTTTAAAAACCGTTCAGGTAAAGATTTCCCAAAATAATTATTAGCCCGTGCTTGCAACATAGGATCTGCGTAATTCGTGTAATGCGCACTATATTTTAAACGAAATTTTTGTTCTTTCCATTTGAGCTGTTGTGCACTCCATAATAAAACGCCCGCTGTGTTTGCAGATACATCAAACCAACTCCATCCCCAATTTTTGGAAAAACCATCCATGGTTTCGATAATGGTTAAATAAGACAAACTTGTTAATCCCGATAGCACCACAGCTTTTTTTTCTGGGATACCCGTCCATGCCCATCCTTTATGGCTTATACGTGCAAGGTTATAGCTAGAATAAAAATGTCCCACTTTATCCATTTGAAGCCACTCTTTTCCGTCGTTGTAAAATTGAAAACGACTTCTTGGATAATTGGCGTACCAAGCTTTGTTGAGCGATATAAATGATGCGCCATAACTGCCTCCAAAAATAGCTGCTACCAACTTTACTCTTTTTGCCTTTGTTACTGAATCGATAGCTGCTGGCTCCTGCGCTGTAGCAACAGAAAACAAGATGAAAGAAACCAGAATTAGCAATAAATGACGCATACTATATTTTAAAAGCCTAAATTTAGTGCGAAATTAATTACCCGCATGAAAATTGAGCTTTGGTCTGTTGGCAAACCCCACGAATCGTATGCAAAAATGGGCATCGAAGACTTTTCAAAGCGCATCAATAATTACTATCCAGCCAGCTGGCATATTATTAGCCCACCTAAAAATGCGGGTAGCTTATCAGAAGCCGCTTTAAAAAAAGCAGAAGCCACAACGATACTCCAACAATTAGACGCTTCCGATTTTTTGGTTTTACTTGACGAAAGAGGACAAACTTTTACATCGCCTAAACTTGCCAGTTTTATTCAACAAAGAGCCAACGAGAGCACCCGTAAAATCGTTTTTTTAATTGGCGGTGCTTTTGGGGTTGATGAAACTGTTTTTACGAGGGCTAACTTTTGCTGGAGTTTGTCGCCACTTGTATTTCCGCACATGTTGGTAAGGCTTATTTTAGCAGAACAAGTGTACCGTGCTTGCACCATTTTAAGAAACGAAAAATACCACCACAATTAATTTATGTATACCATAACACTCACTCTTTTAGTTATTACGGTTGCACTATCATTATTTGGCTTTGCCAATAAAAAAGTGATCAATGATTTTATTTTTTATCCGACCGCAATCAATAAAGACAATGAGTGGTGGCGTTTTATTACCAATGGTTTTATACACGCCGACCTTGGACATTTAGCTTTTAACATGTTTTCGTTTTACATGTTTGGTGATTTTGTAGAAAAATATTTTATTGTACTCTTTAATGAAAAAGGCAAGGCACTTTATTTAGCCATGTACCTAACAGCGCTTATCGTTTGCCTCATTCCTACTTATATCATGCAGCGTAACAATAAGCATTACAGAAGTCTTGGCGCCTCCGGCGCCGTATCGGCGGTGGTTTTTGCTGGGGTATTTTTAGACCCTACCATTAAAATTGGACTCTTTATTATTCCACCCATCATACCCGGTTTTATTTTTGGCCCCCTTTATTTACTCATGACTATTTATATGTCTAAAAGAGGTGGTGACAATATCAACCACTCGGCACACTTTTGGGGTTCTGTTTGGGGGGTAGGCTTTTTAATACTTGCGTGCAAATTATTCCCTGGCTTTGACCCTATTCAAAATTTTGTAAGCCAGGTTTCTGCGTATTTGCATTTATAATGCAGTAGGTGAAAATGTAAATTTAACGGCTTCAGTAGAAGCAGGCGTTATTTTAAACCTGTTATCGATACGATACCCTATCACCCATGCAATTCGGTTATTTGACACTAGTACCCACACTTTCTCTTTAGCCGTTTTTGAAAGCTTGAGGTCAATAAAAAATTTACTGAGCTTCTTTTTCTTTTGCATGCCTAGTGGGTAAAAATAATCACCAGTTGCTGCGGGTCGTAAAATAAGAGGAAACTGCAAAGCAGCTTCATCCAACATACACATATTATTATCAGAAGCTTCTGGCAATTGAGCCGAAGAAATTTGTAAACTTATTGTACCACCCGGATAATGAACAGACGTATCATTTTGTTCCACTACTACTACACTGGTGTTGATAGCCGTTTCAAGCGGCGCCAAAATCATCCAGTTTCTATTTTTAATTAAGCGGTGTGAAGGGGAAATTAAAACAGCACCATTGTGTGCGCTTAACATTTTGATAGCCTCTGGAACTTGAGCTGCCGAAAATCCATACGGATATAACATCTCAAAAGTAATGGTATCTAATGGCTTTGCTTTTTGCCACATGAGTACCGGAATATGAATTTCATGACCATTAATAAATTGAAGCTTACTTACAATTTTTTGCATGGCTGCTTTATACACTTCCGATACTTCGCGCAAATGCTTGATGGTATGTAAAATATTTTGTTCCGACTTCGGATATACTTCCTGCACTGCTGGTAATACCTGATGTCTAAAAAAATTGCGGGCATATTTATCACTAGCATTAGAACTATCTTCTACAAATGCTATGCCGGCCTCAGTAGCATAATCGATTATTTCTTGCTTGTGAAAAACAAGAAGTGGGCGCAGTAAACGCTCTTGTACTTTATAGGGCTCAATGCCCGTTAAACCAGCAATCCCAGTGCCTCTGCAAAGATGCATAAACACGGTTTCAATATTATCGTTGGCGTGATGCGCCGTAATTACAATAGTGTTAAAAGTAGCAAACCATGCATAACGCAAATCTCTGGCCGCTTCCTGAATAGATATTTTATGCGCAGTAGCATACGCTTCTGTATCAAAATGCTTGCAAGAAAAAGGGACATCTAATGTAGCAGCTAAATTTTTTACAAAGGCCTCATCCCTATCACTCTCAGCTCCTCTTAATTTAAAATTACAATGCGCAATTTCAAAATTAATACCAGCACCTTTTAATAAGTGCGCAAGTACCACACTATCTGCACCCCCGCTAACAGCAAGCACAAAATGGCCATCCTTACTAAATTGAGGAAAGGTTTGAGCCCAGTGTTTATTAAACCTTGCTTGAAAGTGCATATGCTATGCTCCTTTTTTTACTTCTTTAGCCCAAGTATCTTTTAAACCTACAGTTCTATTAAATACAAGTTTTGTTGGCGTACTATCTTTGTCGGCACAAAAATATCCTTTGCGTAAAAATTGAAAACCTACACCCATGCTATCTTTTAAAAGTGCAGGCTCAGCGTATGCATGCGGCACTACTGTTAAAGATTCTTTATTGATATAATCTTTAAAATCACCTTCGGCGTTCGCAACATCTTCTACATTAAATAAACGGTCATACAAACGAACTTCGGCAGGAATCGCATGTGCTGCACTTACCCAGTGTAGTGTTCCTTTTACGTTGATACCAGATGTATCTGACCCACTCTTACTTTCAGGAATATATGAGCAGTGAAGTTCTGTTACATTGCCATTCGCATCTTTTACAAAATCGTCACACTTAATAATGTATGCACTTTTTAAACGTACCATTTGACCAGGTGCAAGTCTAAAATATTTTTTAGATGGCTCTTCCATAAAGTCGTCACGCTCAACAAAAATTTCTTTACTAAACGGCACTTCTCTTGTACCGCCATTTGGATCTTCTGGATTATTTTCTGAATGAAGGATTTCACCCGCACCGGTATAGTTGGTGATAATTACTTTTAATGGATCAAAAACCACCATGCGGCGCACGGCTGTTTTATTTAAATCTTCACGCACACAAAATTCAAGTAAACTAATATCAATTAAGTTATCACGTTTTGCAATACCAATACGGTCACAAAACTCTCTGATAGCCGCTGCAGGATAACCTCTACGGCGCATACCTGAAATGGTAGACATGCGGGGATCATCCCAACCTGTTACATGATTTTCTTGTACCATTTGTAACAATTTACGCTTACTCATCACCGTGTAGGTCATATTCAAACGCGCAAACTCATATTGCTTAGATGGGAATATGGATAATCTTTCTATAAACCAGTTGTAGAGTTCTCTGTGCGGAATAAACTCTAGCGTACATACCGAGTGCGTAATATTTTCGATCGCATCACTTTGTCCATGCGCAAAATCGTACATCGGATAAATGCACCATTTATTACCAGTGCGGTGGTGGTGCGCATGTTTAATGCGGTAAATAATAGGATCACGCATGTGCATGTTACTACTTGCTAAATCAATTTTAGCACGTAATACTTTTTCACCATCGGCGTATTTACCAAGGCGCATGTCTTCAAAAAGTTGCAAATTTTCGACTACGGTTCTGCTCCTAAAAATATTTGGAGTACCGGCCTGTGTTGGTGTTCCTTTTTGTGCTGCAATTTCATCGGAGCTACTATCGTCTACATAGGCAAGGCCCATTTCAATTAAACGAACTGCAAAACCATGTATTTGATCAAAATAATTAGAAGCATATAATTCTTCGGCCCAATTAAAGCCAAGCCACTTTACATCGTTTTTAATACTCTCTACATATTCGGTTTCTTCAGTCACCGGATTGGTATCATCAAAACGTAAATTGGTAGATCCGCCATATTTTTTAGCCAAGCCAAAATTCAAACAAATACTTTTAGCATGGCCAATATGTAAATAGCCATTTGGCTCAGGAGGAAAGCGCGTAACAATAGACTGGTATTTGCCAGCTGCTAAATCTGCCTCTACAATTTCTTCAATAAAATTTAAGCTCTGTTCTTCAGACATGTATCAGTTTTTACCCTACAAAGTTACGCTAAAATCTACGCTATAAGGTGTATGAGGCTATAATTTGAGTAGCCGTTACCATATCGGGGTGCATGAGCCTATCTGCGGCCACAAAAGACACCTGCTCGCGTAATGTAGCTACTAGTTTTTCGATGGGTTCGGAGCTTTTGGCAGGCCTTCTAAAATCAAGTGCTTGCGCCGCGCTCAATAATTCTATGGCGAGTACTTTTTCTACATTATTAATAACGCGTAAACATTTTGTAGCCGCGTTGGCACCCATGCTCACATGGTCTTCTTGGTTATTAGACGACGAAATACTATCCACCGAAGCCGGTGTACAAAGTTGTTTGTTTTCACTAACAATGCCTGCCGCTGTGTATTGCGGAATCATAAATCCAGAATGAAGCCCTGGATCTTTTACTAAAAATAAAGGAAGATCACGCTGACCACTTAATAACTGATAGGTTCTACGCTCCGAAATATTTGCTAACTCACTCATCGCAATGGCTAAATAATCCAGTGCAATAGCAAGCGGTTGTCCATGAAAATTTCCACCACTCACAATTAAATCTTCGTCCGGAAAAATATTAGGATTATCTGTTACCGAATTTATTTCACGCATAAAAATATCAAGCACATGATTAAATGCACCAATGGTCGCACCATGCACTTGCGGTATACATCTAAACGAATACGGATCCTGAATTTGTTTACCGGCAGAAGCTGCAATGCTACTACCCGCTAAATATTCGCGCATTTTTTTAGCCGTAAGCACCTGCCCTTCATGCGCCCGAATGCTATGTATTTGTGGGCTTAGGGGCTCTGTGGTACAATTAAAAGCATCGAAAGAAAGTGCTGCAACTAGGTGTGCCATTTCAATTAAATGCTCAGCTTTTTGTAAACAGTACATACCATACGCACTCATAAATTGAGTACCATTAATGAGTGCTAAGCCTTCTTTACTTTGTAGTTTAATGGGGCTCCATTTATAGCGTTCCATGATGGAAGCTGTTTGATGTTTTACACCATCAATGGTTACTTCACCAAGTCCTAAAAGAGGTAAACTTAAATGACTTAATGGGGACAAATCACCAGAGGCACCAAGCGATCCTTGGGTATAAATAACAGGTAGCACCCGATTGTTGTACATTTCTAATAAACGCTTTACGGTATCAATTTGAACCCCACTATGTCCATAACTCAACGACTTAATTTTAAGCATGAGCATGAGTTTAACAATGGGATCCGGCACCTGCTCTCCTAATCCACAGGCATGTGAAACAATTAAATTATATTGGAGCTGCTCAATTTGGGAATCGTCGATGGTAATATTTTGTAAGAAGCCAAAACCCGTATTAATACCATAATAATTTTTGTCTTTTTGGGCCATTTTTTGATCCAAATAAGCACGGCAAGCTGTTATTTTATCATGCGCATCAAATGTGATGGACACATCTTGATTATGGGCTAAAAGATTTTTAACCTGGCTAAAATGAAGCCATTTTTGATCCAATGGCAGATAATTATAACTCACAAGTTGGCGTTTGATGCAAAGTAAAGACTTTTAGAAAAACGAGGCTAACTTATTAGGATGTAACGTTATTTGATTGAATTCTTTTGAAATTATGGCCATTTTTTCTTTATTTTGCGCCACTCTAATGAGGACCGGTAGCTCAGCTGGATAGAGCAACTGCCTTCTAAGCAGTAGGTCATTGGTTCGAATCCAATCCGGTTCACAAAGCCCCAAACACCTATTTTTGGGGCTTTTTCATACCATTTACACCCCAATTCCCATTTATTTTCCCGACATTTACAAGGTATGCGATCCGCCCGTACCTACTTCTTATTGAGTTGTTTATCTCTATTTATTGGGGTATGTCAGGTATTGGGGCAAGGCTGCCCACCCAATATTGGTTTTGAAACTGGAAATTTAGGCAGTTGGGACGCTTTTGATGGATCTATTTCCCGCGCCAATGGAGCCTTAAATTTGACACTTGGAAGCGCGCAAGATGGCAAACACACCATCATTTCCAATTTTCCGGGCACTACCGCAAAAGACTATTACGGCGGTTTCCCTACAAGCTGCCCAAATGGAAGCGGCTATTCGTTAAAACTTGGTAATGACCAAACTCAAGCAGAAGCACAAGGGGTTTCCTATACTTTCACCGTTCCCTCCACCGAAGGTGATTACAGTATCATTTACAACTACGCTGTTGTATTTGAAAACCCTGCTGGCCATCAAGATTGGGAGCAACCAAAATTTATGGTCAAGGTTTTTAATGTCACCGATAATAAATATGAAACCTGCGGTGCTTTCGAATTTATTTCGGCACCCAACTTACCGGGCTTTAAAGAATCAACCGTAAAAAGAGCGGTATTTTACAAAGAGTGGGCCCCCATTACTTTAAAACTTCCAGGATATCAGGGTAAAACCTTACGACTAGAATTTACAACCAACGATTGCTCGAGAGGTGGTCATTTTGGGTATGCATATTTAGATGTGAATGACAATTGCACAACGCCTGTTACAGGCAATGTTTTTTGTACCAATATTACCGGACTCAATTTAACTGCACCATACGGCTTTGCAGATTATAAGTGGTACACCGATGATTTTTCTAAATTATTAGGTACCGATGTTGTACTTACTATTTCGCCAGCACCTCCCCCAAAAACTAGATTAGCCCTCGTTATTACACCCTACCCCAATCAAGGTTGTTTAGATACTTTATATACCACAATTGTAAAATCTTTGGACCCTTATGTTTTTAAATTAGCAGACAGTGTTGTTGCATGTCAAAACAAAGGCGCCGATGTTACAGATAGTATTGTAACAGCTGGTAGTAGCCCCGGATTAAAATTAAGTTACTTTAATAGCCCTACTAGCGGTGATTTTGTAACGTCACCAAAAGCAATTGGAAAATCGGGTTTGATTTATGTAAAAGCAACCAATAGTGCAGGTTGCGCCGACACCAAACCATTACAAGTAAGCGTGTATCCAAATCCAACATTAATCATTAAGCAACCAGCAGCTGCATGTATTCCTGAAACAATAAATATCACAGATACCAATTACACAAGTGGCAATGACCCTAATTTAAAATACACGTATTGGCAAGATGCACTTGCAAAAACACCTGTAATCAATCCTACAAAAATTGCACAATCGGGTAACTACTTTATATTAGGCACAAGCCAATTTGGATGTAGCAATATCGTACCCATCAACACGAGTATTAGCGCCCCACCAAATACATCTATTACCAATTACATGGCCTGCGGAAGTATTCCGCTTGACAGTATTACACCTACCAAGGGAAGTGACCCCAATGCAAGTATTAGTTACTTTTTTGATACCACCGCTTTACAAATTATACCAAGCAATCACCGTTTTACAAACAGTACAAATTATTTTATCAAATTTACTGCACCAGCAGGATGTAGTGTTATTAAAAAAGCGAGTGTTACGATTAATAATTATCCCAATTTTTTAGTTACGCAACCAGCTCCAGTAAAAATTCCAGTCACCATAGATCTTACGACTATTCCGCTACCCTCTAATAATTGGGTGTACAGTTATTGGCAAGACTCTTTGTGTACCGCTCCATTACTCCAACCAAAAAGAGTATTAGCTACCGGAAAATATTATATTAAAGCCACCACACCTATTGGATGCGCGCAGGTGCAAACAATTAATGCAGTTGTTAATGACGCAGATATCAATCCACCCAATGCATTTACGCCAAATAGTGATGGCATCAATGATACATGGAGTATTCCCCTATTAGATTATTACCCCAATTGCACCGTTAGTGTATTTAACAGAACCGGTCAACAAGTATTTAGCTCGAGCGGATATGGTAAAAACTGGGATGGCAAATCAAAAAATAAAACAACCTTACCTTTAGGTGTATATTATTACGTCATTAAATTATCTGGCAAACATCAAGCATTTGCCGGCAGTGTTAGTATTTTATACTAAATCATTATGGAAGTAAAAATTGAAGCATCTTGGAAAGAAGTATTAAGCAACGTTTTTAAATCATCGTACTTTTTACAAACAGCGGCACATATAAAAACAGAAATAGCAACTGGCGCAAAAATATTTCCAGCAGGCAACAATATTTTTAATGCATTTAATCAAACTACATTTGAAAATGTAAAAGTGGTTTTATTAGGCCAAGACCCTTACCACGGAAGCGGTCAGGCCATGGGACTAAGCTTTTCTGTCCCAAAGGGTGTAAAACCACCACCCTCACTGGTTAATATTTTTAAAGAATTAAAATCTGATATTGGGTTACCCATACCAACAAATGGAGATCTAACCCCCTGGGCTAAACAAGGTGTTCTTTTATTAAATGCAGTACTTACGGTCCGAGAAAATGAGCCCGCTAGTCATGCAAAAATTGGATGGATGCATTTTACAGACGCCGTGATTAAAAAAATATCAGATGAAAAAAAAGGTATTGTGTTTTTATTGTGGGGTAAGTTTGCTGAACAAAAACAAATCCTAATTGATGAAACCAAACACTTTGTTTTAAAAGCAGCGCACCCATCACCTTTTAGTGCAGACAAAGGGTTTTTTGGTTGTAAACATTTTAGCAAAACAAATGAACTACTTGCAAAACAAGGACTTCAAGTCATTGACTGGCATATTTAAATTAATTACATGAGTGAACCGATACATAAAATATCAACAATACAATTAATTGCTGGAAGAGTTTTGGCAGTATGGGCGATTATCATATTTATACATACCATGTTTGTGGCTGTCTTTTTTTTACTACCCTGCTTTTTTTTAGCGGAACCACATGTTGCCATACTGCACAGAAAAGTAACACAGGCTTGGATGCGATTTTTCTTATTTTTTATTGGCTGCCGCATAAAAATTAAAGGCGCTCATCATTTTGTAAAAGGAGAAAACTATGTCGTGGTATGCAACCACAACTCACTAATGGATGTTCCGGTGAGTACCCCCTTTATGCCAAGGGCCAACAAAACAATTGCAAAAGTTAGTTTTTCTAAGGTGCCCGTTTTTGGTTGGGTGTATAAATTTGGTAGCGTTTTAGTAGACCGTAGAAGTGACCAGAGCCGAAGACAAAGTTATGAAGAGATGAAAGCCGTTTTAGCGGTAGGACTTGATATGCTCATTTATCCCGAAGGGACTAGAAATAGAACCGGTGATCCACTCAAAAGTTTTTATGATGGCGCCTTTAGATTAGCTGTAGATACACAAAAGCGTATCATACCTACCATCCTATTTAATTCAAAAAATATTTTACCACCTAGTCCTAGCTTTTGTTTATTCCCCGGAAAAATTGAAATGCATTTTTTACCCCCTATAGAAGTTGCCGGTAAAACAAGTAAGGAAGTAAAGGAGGAAGTATATGACCTGATGTGGAACTATTACGCCAAAAACCAGCAGTTATTAGAAGGAAGAATTTGAGAATACCCGACTTCTGTTAATTTTTAAATCACGCAGGATACCTGATTTAGGATTTACGGTAATATTAAATGATCTAAAAATACCCACTGGCATTACGTTAATGGACATTTGCCAGCAGTGCATTTCGCGAGAAATAAACATACTAAATTGTTGAAGACCTCCCATTGAAACGTCGTAATAACCGGTACCACCTACTTTCCATTTTTCAGTTAAACTAAAATCACCATTAAAGTTTAAACTTGAAAAAGTTCTTGTTTCAAATCCACTATAATCTGGCTTGATTTGTTTTGCAAAGGATAATGAATACGAGAAAGACAATGTCCATGGAATATTAAAATCAGTAAACTCGGCAGGGTTTGATTTTGCAAATTGCAACTGACGCTGTTGCTCATCGGGGGTTAAAAAAGGATCGATGGGAATTTCTCTGTCTTTTTCTGTTTTACCATCTTTAGACTTACTTGAAAATGAAGTAGAAATAGCGATACTACCACTTGTGATGCGTCCAAATTTGAAAGCTTTGGGATCAAAAGCATAGGTTTTTAAACGGTAGCCCTTGCTGTCCACATCGTAAGGATCAAGTGTGGCACTTGCATTGATATTTACTTTTTCAAAGAGGGTGCTTCTTGCATATAAATTAAAGGTTCCTAGTTTAAAACTATCTGCTAGCATATTATAGGAAGAAGAAATACCAAAACCTTCTATGAGTTTTACTTTTTTGTCTTTGGCAGAAGAGTCCGATTTGTCACGCACTTTCATTTCCAATAAATTGTCTATACCAAAACCAATGCCACCAAAACGGCCTTCCGAAAATGAACCAATAACACCTCCATCATATTGTGAAAAACGATACCTTCTGCCGGTAGTATCAATTTGTGTACTATAATGGTATGCAGCAGCCATGTCGGGTTGATAATTTACAGATACGCTAGGTCTTATTTCATGACGAATCCCTTTGATATTACTGTTTTTTCCAAAGGTATAGGTACCAAAAATTCGAGTGGCTGCACTAATACCAAAACTCATTTGACGTGCCGTATAAAGTCCTCTATATTTAACCGTATCCACTTTTTTATTGGCCGTATTCCAACTTCGTATAAACCGTTGACCATACCAGCGCTCTTCGTAAGAGATACTAGGGCTAATGGTTACAGGACCAAGTGCAGGAAGTGACATAGAAATTGGAATGTTATGAACAGCACCCCACTGTGCCGTATCTAAGAGTCTTTTAAAATTAAACGCCGTATCGTAAAATGACAATTGATTTTGCACATTACCACTATACCCAATACCAATTTTTTCATACCATTTTCCGGAACCTATTTGCTCTTTGGATTGAAAAGGATATAAGGTTACCACGTTAAAGTTTACAGTTGGAAGTTGTAAATTAACGAGGCGTAAATTATTGTTTTGGTTGTGGTTGGCGTTTACCGATAAATTGTATTTGCCTCTCCAATCTTTAGAATAACTGATAGAAGAACTTAATTGGTTCTGAAAGTTTTGCATGGGGTTGTTAAGCAGCAATCTATTAAACCTGGAGCTACCAAAATTTACATTGGCAGAAAAACTACTTCCTGGCCTTGCCCTATTATCCCTACTATGGCTCCAGTTGAGCATAAAGGATTTGTTTTGGTTAAACTCGTCTCCGGTTCCACCAAACCTATTTAAGCTCTTGGTATTTTGAAGGGTAAGGTTAAATCCACCCGTAAAAGCATAGCGCTTGATGTATTTTGAGTTCAGGTTTACATTCCATCCTCCGTAAGAATAAATGTTGGCTCTTGTTGTAAAATCGAGATAATCATTAATGACTTTATAATAACCGAGGCCTTCGAGACCCAAACCAAAATCTTCGGAAGCTGTAAAAGCTGGTGCCAAAATTCCAGAGTGCCTTCCTCTGTTTAATGGGAAAATACCAAAAGGAATACCTACAGGCATGGGTACACCTTCAAATTCTGGAAATGTAGGACCAGAAATACCTAATTTATTATTGATGATTTTCATCCGGCCCGTTCTAAAGGCAAAGTGAGGGGTATCTAAATTACAG